>OIEO01000013.1_pt1 | contig 249554 bp, 232 predicted proteins | sample 1581851 | NCBI WGS metagenome assembly OIEO01 (sample SAMN03281010, study PRJEB24777) | human gut metagenome | isolation source: fecal sample PR157 from 1 month old male Malay infant, caesarean delivered... | reverse complement strand
GCAGCACTGACGATGTTTGTTATGTGCTGAATGAAACCCCCGCCACCGATCGCATCGTGGCCGGGATTAAGGCTGATGCTGCAGCACCGCTGGTTAGCGCCCTTAAGGTGATCGCAAATTCAGAACATCATAACGGCGATACGGTTGTTTGTGATTTTTACACGCTTATTTCCGTTGCCTCCGGCGCGCTGCGTGACTACTACGCCAAGCAGCTGCGCGAGGGGGCCGACAAATGAGCGACTTCGATACTTCATCAAAAGTTAAGGCTCGCAAGTTACATCGTTGCTGTGAATGTTACGGCGCTATTAATCCAGGCGATACCTACGAGAAAGTTTTTGTCGTTCAGGATGGCGATGCTAGTAACTTCAAGACGTGCCAGAAATGCGCAGAAGCGCGTGACTGGCTGGTTAACGAAACTGATTGGCCTGACGATATCGACTGCGAAGGGCATTCGTATTTCTTCACGATGCTGCGTGACCACCTCCGTGAGCAAGGCCGGGAAGGAGACCGCAAATACGCCTTTCGAGCGTATCGGCTTGTCGTCCTGATGGATAAGCGCCGCATGGCTTATGCCAACGCATACAACGCGGAGGCCGTGAAAATCCGCGATTCTCTTGCTCAAGGAGTCTCAGCATGACAACTGATATCACCGAACTGGCGACAGTATTGCGCCTTGCTGCTGAGTCTGAAATCGCATACCGGGCAGAAGGCGACACGTCAGATTTATGGCAGGACGAAGCGAGCCCAGACAACGTTATCGTGCTGGTAGAGGCGCTGGAGAAGGCGCAGCAGCGCATCGTCGAACTGGAGTCCCGCACCGTCACCGCTGCCGCCGCTGACGTACTAGCCGAGCGTAAGCGGCAGGTTACAACTGAGGGGTGGACACCAGGACATGATGATGAATATGAACACGGCGAATTAGCCGATGCGGCCGGTTGCTATGCGCTTTCCTCTGAACTGTTCGATTGTGCCGGTGAACCACCCAGACCGTGGCCGTGGCCTGATGAATGGTGGAAGCCAACTAATCGCCGCCGTGACCTGGTTAAGGCAGGAGCGTTAATTCTTGCCGAAATTGAGCGCCTCGACCGCGCCGCTGGCATCAAGGTGGAGGCTGAGTAGATGGCGCTGACACACGATGAACTTTGCCAGATAGCCTATCAATTCCTCAAACGGAACGGCTTCAAAGTCTGCTTTCACGATCGCTTTGTCGCTGTCACCAGTACCGGTGAGCAGCCAGACGCGATGGGTTTCAGGAATTTCGCATCCTGCCTGATAGAGGCGAAGTGCTCCCGTGCCGACCTACTGGCAGACAGGAAGAAACGCTTCCGGATACGCCCGGAGCTTGGCATGGGTGACTGGCGATTCTTTATCAGCGAGCCGGGGATTATCTCAGTTGAAGACCTTCCGCCAGGCTGGGGTCTGCTGCACGTAGTCAATGGAAAGGTTCGAAAAGTTCACGGATGGCCGCAGGGAAACTGTTGCTGGGGAAGCGCAGAGGATAAGCCATTCACCGGCAATAAGCAGGTCGAATGCGATTACATGCTGTCAGCACTGCGTCGGATGGAGCTGAGAGGTCATCTAAACGAAATTTATGACGGCGTGATAGTTAACCGGGCAGCAGCAGAAGGAGCCAATCAATGACCAGCAAATTAACCAGAGACCGTCTTGCTGAGATAGCGCAATTCGGATTTAGCAGTGCAATAACGCCAGCAAACGATTTTGAAATTAAGGAGCTAGCCCGCATGGCGCTGGCCGCAATGGACAGCAAGCCGGTATTTTTCATCGAGGTAGAGGGCGACGACTGGATAAACGCAGGGAGGATTGAAGGGAAAAATCGCCAGGATTTAGGTCTGCTACCGGACGGGATTAACTACCTCTACGCTGCCCCGCAGCCTCTCACCGATGCAGAGCGGGAAGAGCTGCAGGAACGCCGCAAGGCCGACAGCGAGACGGTGGCGGTAGTACCGGAGGATGTTCGACAGGCGCTCAGAAAAATGGTCGATGAAATTATTTCCGAGCTTGACGCCGAAGAAAGCGCCTGCCGCGCCGCCATGCTCCAGGCTGAACCTGTAACGACGGCTAACAAGTTGGGAAACTCTCCGGCGCAAAGCCCAATTGACCATGGATATCGGAAAGGTTGCGAATGTTCAGGCTGTAAAACCACAGTCAGAATTTGCGCTGAACTGGCCGGCAACTCTCCGGTAATTCCGGATACATGGATTCCGGTAAGCGAGCGGATGCCGGAAGATGATGACTTTGTCTATATCTGGCCTCGCCCTGACTTTGGTGTTGAGCTTCACGTCGGCCAGTACTGCGAATTCAGCCCTAAAGGTGACGGCTGGTATGCTCAGGTTTATGAGCAAAACTATGGCATTGAGTGGCACCCAATCACTGTCACCCACTGGATGCCGCTGCCAGCCGCTCCGCAGGAGGTGCAAGGTGAGTAACCAGGCCATCCGAACCCACACCGAGCGTCTTGAGAAGGTTATCGAGCAAGGCGTTGAGCTGCGTGATGAGATGCGCAGGAAAATAGCGAGCCTTGAGAAGACGGTAAGCGCACAGAAAGCTCAAATCATCAGCGCTGAACGAACTAAGGAGTTATACATACGGCGGCTTGCCACCTACAAGCGCAGACTGATAGCTGGTCGGGAGAAACGGCAGAAACTGGAAGGGCAGATTATCAAGCTCAAGCGGAGGGTTGGCGATGCCTAAATCCCCAGCAGAACGCAAAGCAGCGCAGGAGGTGGTAAGTGCAAGAGTTCATCCTGCACGAAACGAATAAAGCTCAACTCTGGTCACTTCTCAAAGAAATCCTCTCTACCGGCAAACGCTGGCGCATAAAAATATCCGAGTATCGCGAACGACGTTCGCTCCCACAAAACAGCCTCCTCTGGAAGTGGAACTCTGAAATAGCAGAGCAACTAACCGCTGCTAGTTCAGACAGCTTTTCCGATGAGGAGGTTCACGAGTGGCTCAAAGATATGTATTGCCCAGCCAAGCCGGTAACTATTTCAGGAATGACCAGGTACGTTAAATCAACCCGGAGACTGGATATCGGAGAGATGCACAAGTACCTAACCGACATAGACCAGTGGGCTCACCAGAAGGGATTGCGACTTACCATCCCACTCGAATGTGAGTACCGGGAATTACAACGGAGGCAGAACGAGTGACGCAATGTGACCGCTGTGGAGAGCGCAAAGATGATTACCGGTTCAGGCCAGGACAGCCCTACTGGCACAAATGGTGTATCCGCTGTGAGCGCTCACCGGTAGGTGATTTTCCTCTTCCGCAAACAAAGGATGATATATGGCGAGAAGAAGCCCCACACAGATAGTTTTAGATAGCCTCATCTTCACCCCCCCCCACCAAGCGCAGTAAGTCCAGAAAGAAACCCATTCCAACGCAAAGCCAGGTTAAGACGTTTGATTACGTCCACGGCCTGTTGCAATCCAAATGGAACAGAATGAGGAAAACCCGATGAGCTCTGTTGACGATGAATATGCAGACCGACTTGCCGACCTACTCGAAGATATGGAAGGTGATGGCGTTGATTCTGTAGGAATGATTATGAACTGGGTAGCCGGATTTGTGCAGGGAAGACTAGAAGGCCAAGAGGCCAGCGCATACATGTACCAGTTCGAAGATGTCGACATGATCATCCAGTTACAGGAACCGGAAGAAACCACAGCAGCGAGGTTGCATTGATGCTTAGTCCAGAGCAAATAGCTCAGTATCACGCTGAGAGTAATTGCCGTGCCGGCTACTGCATGCAATGCAAGACAAAGCTAACTATGGCTGAGGTGCATGTATGCGACAGGTGCGCAATAGAGCTTTATCCAGACCCCAACGGATTTATGACGGAGGAAGATGATGGCTAAAGGCAAAACGCCGAAGCCCAAAACTTGCCCCATCTGCTCAACTGAATACATCCCTCGAAGTTCTCTCCAGAAAGTTTGTCACAACTACAAATGCGCTCTCGAATTCAATCGTCTAACCGACGAAAGATTAGCTATGCGTGAAATTCGCAAGCAGGAGAGGCTACAGCGGCTCGAACTTAAAGAGAGAAGGGAAAGGCTCAAAGGTAAATCAGAGTGGAATAGGGAGGCTCAGGCTGCGGTTAATAAGTTCATATTCTGGAGGGATTACGGTAACAGGTGCATTTCATGCGGATGCCAACTTAACTACGGCGTTCGTGGTGGCGCAGTGGATGCAAGCCATTATCGCTCAAGAGGTGCGGCACCATGGTTACGCTTCAATGTATTTAACAACAACTCAAGCTGTGTTCGCTGCAACAGACAGCTATCCGGAAACATCATCCCCTACCGAATAAACCTCATTGAGAAGTACGGGCCTGAGATTGTCGATCGCATTGAGAACGACAACAAGGTCAGGAAATTCAGCATTGATTATTTAAAAAGAGTTAAGGCGATATTCACACGCCGGGCTCGTCATTACGAAAAACTACGCAAGCGTCTTACGGAGACCGCAGCATGAATAACGTAACTGATATCCAAGCAGTCAAATGGCAGCGTCACGCAGATGAGCAGTCACTTAAATCGCTCGATGCAAAGATTAAAGACGCTGAAAACGCACCGGTGATTTTGCTTCATCATCGCCGAGAGTTGGTTAATCGCTTGGATTTGAATAAGCCAGATGGTCCGGAGGTTGCCTAATGGGTGTGCGTGAACTTAACCTGACCAAAGACCAGCATGACTGGCTTAACGGATGGCTGGAATTGTGGGGGGCGTGGGTATATTCAGGGCGACTGGAAAAACGCATGAGCAGTGTAATCGCTCAGTTTATGGAAAGGGTCGAGCCTTCCCGGGTAATGACCAGGCCAATGTGCAATGACGATGACGGAATGTTGATTTCTCAGGTCGTAGATTCCGTTATGCGCATCGACACAAAGGCCTTTGGTATTCTGCTTAGCTACTACTCTCACGGCTCATCAAAGAGAGCAATTGCATCGTACTATCACGCCACCGCAAAGCCACGCAAAATGGCCGGCAGAAGCGGAGAGGGTTGGCGGAGACCATCGCTAGCAACATGCAGGAATGAAATCGACGATATCCTCAAAGCTTCACTCTTTGTTTTGTACCAGCCAATGCAAGATGCTTTTAAAAGTCGCAAACGTGTTGAGAAGATTAAACATGTTGCAGCTAAAAAGCTTGACATTGCATTATCCATTTGGCCATAATTAGATGGTAAGCTGCCGTTAGTGACTCTTAAGTTACTGCGGTGGCTTTTTTCATTTCTGCAATCCGGTCAGGACTTTTGAGTTGATGCGTGCTGCACGACACGTTGATGCTCATACGCGAGAGTCCTGAGCCAGATTGAATCAACACAACAGGTAAGAGCATTAGGCAGACGGCAATATGTATCTTCGGAGTAGCGAGCGCGAAACACCGATATGTAATTGTGACGACACTCGTCAGTGCTCTTTCCGTTGTGGTGAATGCGCAGGCTGATGCGCACAGAGCGGGATGTGCTTTGATGGTGAGCCGACCATTAAGTGCCTAGACAAAGCATGCCGGAGATCAGCACCGGCCACCACAGCCAAATCACTCAGAGCAAAACCGTTGTTCATCCTTACCATTCCCTCAGTATTTTGGGCTACAACCCTCAGCCCATTTTTTAAAGCGTACTTCTACCAAGAACCAGACCTAACCAACTCATTGCTGACACTCTGTGGCTACGGTGATAGCGCGCTTTAAAAAAGAAAAACCCAGCATCTATGGCTGGGCTTCGTGATATGAGCGGCATGTATTGTTGGCGCAATCCATGCCTGATTTGCTCCTGAATGCGGTCACGAACAAACCTGTTACAAATCAACCGTAACCCGGATTTGTTCAAGCGACCATATCCATAATTCCTAATTTGGACAAATCCTCCTGTGGTACCGGAGGTTGGAATGAAAAACATGGCAGACAAAGTAACCACTGCCGCTGCCTATGCCACGTCTGGGGCAACTTTTCTCGCTGGGAGTATGTCATTGAATGAATGGCTTGCCCTTGGTGGCTTCATCTTAGCGGTAATTACGTTTGTCATTAACTTCCATTACCAGCGCAAACGAGACCGCCGAGAGGAAAGTGCTTTACGTGTGCAGTTAGGAGGTCGGCGTAATGAGTCAGATAATCCCCCTGCTTAGCTATGAAGAAGGCTATCGTGAAAAACCTTACATCGATACAGAAGGCTATCCAACGGTGGCTTGCGGTATCAAGATTGGCCCTAAGGGCGCTCATTTAAGCAATTACACTTTCGCCGTTCCGCGCGATGTTGGCGATGTGTGGCTTCAGTCATTCGTCGATACGACAATCGGTAAGATGAATGCAAATCCATCAATCGTTTCTGCGCTAAAAGCATGTAATCAGGCTCGCCGTGACATCCTGATAAGCATGGCGTATCAGATGGGTGTAAATGGTCTGGCGGGATTCAAGAATACGCTCTCTATGGTGGCTGCTGGTAACTTCTCCGGAGCTGCAAATGGAATGATGTCCAGCCTGTGGGCAAAGCAAACTCCCAATAGAGCAAAGCGCCATGCTGAAGTAATGCGCACCGGTGAGATGACAGCTTATGCGGGGTTGCTGAAATGAAGCTTCGACTCGTAGAAGACTGGCGTCACTGGTGGCGATGGAACTCAACAAAGGTGATTGTCGCTCTCGGTGCTCTGCCGACAATCTGGTTTGAACTTCCTCCAGAGTGGAAAGCTGAAATCCCGTCATCATGGATGCGAATCGGAGCGATTGTCCTGATGGTTGTTGGTGTGCTTTCCCGGATGACGCTGCAAAAGGCTCCTCCAGATAAAAGCGGTGATGGGAAATGAATACTCTAATTGCCACTGGCTGGAAATATCTCGCTGGTTTTATCGGAATCATCTCTGCCATTTTGCTTGCGTGGCTATCAGGAAAGAGCAAAGGCTCAACCGAAGAGAAGGCAAAGGCTGATGTATCCAAAGCAAACGATGCAGCAGAGCAAGCCAAGGCAGTAACCGAGCATCAGGAACAGACAATCAAGGTTGTGAAAAATGTCGAGCAAACTAACCAGTCTCTTTCTGATGACGCTTCTCGTGACCGCATGCGTAAATCGAAATACCACGCCGACGATTAAGTATGTCTACATCGACAATTCCTGCACTGCTTTTGGCCCCATCATCACGCATGGAAAAGACCCTGATTTGATGGATGCCAGAACGGTGAAGGCTATCAATACCCACAACGATAAGTGGGATGCGCTATGCGGAAAAACAAACGAGAGCGAGAAATAACTCTGCTCTATGGAATGTCTCTCATACGTGAAGACGTTCTCAACCATCCAGTCTACAAGCCAACATTCAAAGACAAGTTAATCGAGTTTATCTATCACGCCCTGCACATCATCGCTGCGGTGATTGTTGCTGTCGTGTCTATAGGATTCCTGGTTATCTCGTCTAATTACCTCTAACCATCTGGAGCCACAAAATGGCAGAGATTACTTCTATGACCGAAGAACAAACGTTCAAGCTTGAGATTTACAAATTGGTTGCCAACCAGAATGCGGCCGCAGAAGAAGCTTTCGCCTTTATCGGCACAGACCAGTTGAAGCTTGAGTTGTTCAAGATTCACTACAACAGCGGCGGCGCAAATCCAGACTTCACATCGCGCACTATCGAAGCCGTTCGTAAGGCAAAAGAAGCTCTCGACTTGTTTAACTCAGGAGTCTGATATGCCACTTAAAAAAGGTCGAAGCAAAAAGGTTATCGGTGAGAACATCGCAACCGAAATTAAAGCCGGAAAACCAAAAGACCAGGCTATCGCCATTGCTATGAGCAAGGCCGGCAAGAAGAAAAAGAAAGGAGCTAAGTAATGGCTATTACCGAAATGCAAACAGCAACGGCTGGTTCTGTTGCTGGTCTTGTTCCAGTGGTTAAGGCGCATATCGCTGCTTCTCGCTTTCCTAATGGCGGGTTGGTAGGCGTTAAAGCGACATCTACCAAAACAGAATATTTCCAGGTGGTAGCAGCTGGCGGTACAGCGGCAACTGACTACGACATCGTGGTAAGTACAGACCGCGCTGACTTCACTATCAAGTGCAACACAAAGATTACCGCCGGCTTTCTGCCGCTGGGTGATATGAGCGTTATCCAGCTAACACCTGGGCGTTTGGTTGAATACGCACAGGCATTCACTAAGGCTTAATTATGGCTCGCCCAACTAAGTATCAAGAGGCGTATGCCGAACAGGCTCGCAAGTTGTGCTTGTTGGGCTATACCGATGCTGAGCTTGCTGACTTCTTCGAGGTTAGTGAGGCGACAATCAACAACTGGAAACTAGAACATTCTGAGTTTTTAGAGTCCATAAAAAAGGGAAAGGCAATTGCCGACGGAAATGTCACAGATCGCCTTTACCAGAGAGCAATGGGTTTTGTTGCCCCGGATGTTGATATCCGTGTAATCGAAAACAAAATCGTCGAGACGCCGCTCGATAAGTATTACCCGCCGGATACAGCAGCAGCTATTTTCTGGCTTAAGAACCGTCAGAAGGATAAGTGGCGTGATAAACAAGACCATGAGGTTACCGGCAAAGACGGTGGCGCCATCCAGATTGAAACATCACCAATGAGTACGCTATTCGGAAAATGACAACGATTAACCCTATCTTCCAACCGTTCATCGAGGCGCATCGCTACAAAGTCGCTAAGGGCGGTCGAGGTAGTGGTAAGTCATGGGCAATAGCTCGCTTGCTTATCGAGGCATCTCGCCGTCAACCTGTACGCATCCTTTGCGCTCGCGAGTTGCAGAACAGCATTAGCGACTCGGTAATCAGATTGCTTGAGGACACGATAGAGCGCGAAGGGTATGCGTCTGAGTTCGAAATACAGCGCTCAATGATTCGGCATCTCGGCACCGGTGCTGAATTCATGTTCTACGGCATCAAAAATAACCCAACTAAGATTAAATCCCTGGAAGGAATAGACATCTGCTGGGTTGAAGAGGCTGAGGCTGTAACTAAGGAGTCGTGGGATATCCTGATTCCAACCATCCGAAAGCCTAACTCTGAAATCTGGGTCAGTTTCAACCCGAAAAACATTCTCGACGATACCTACCAGCGCTTCGTTGTTGACCATCCGGATGATATCTGTCTGCTGACGGTTAACTACACCGATAATCCGCACTTTCCTGAAGTTCTCCGGTTGGAGATGGAGGAGTGCAAGCGGCGCAATCCAACTCTCTATCGTCACATCTGGCTAGGTGAGCCGGTAAGCGCAAGTGATATGGCAATCATCAAACGCGAATGGCTTGAAGCGGCTACAGATGCGCATAAGCGCCTTGGGTGGAAAGCGAGAGGGGCAGTGGTTGCTTCTCACGACCCGTCAGATACCGGTCCGGATGCCAAAGGCTACGCAATGCGTCACGGTTCATTGGTTAAGCGGATAGCTGAAGGCACCTTGATGGATGTCAATGAAGGTGCTGACTGGGCTACAGATTTGGCAATTGGTGATAATGCAGATCACTTCCTGTTTGACGGTGACGGATTAGGCGCTGGTCTACGCCGGCAGATAACAGATTCATTCAGCGGAAAGAAAGTCACCGTTACGATGTTCAAGGGTAGCGAATCGCCATTCGATGAAGATGCGCCCTATCAGGCTGGAGCATGGGCTGATGAGGTGGTACAGGGTGACAACATCCGCACTATCGGCGATGTATTCCGAAATAAGCGAGCGCAGTTCTATTACACGCTGGCTGACAGGCTGTATCTGACATACCGAGCAGTAGTTCATGGCGAATACGCAGACCCTGACGAAATGCTGAGCTTCGACAAGGAAGCTATCGGCGAGAGGATGCTTGAGAAGCTATTTGCAGAACTCACGCAGATACAGCGCAAATTTAACGGTAATGGCAAGCTTGAGCTCATGACTAAGGTCGAAATGAAGCAGAAGCTTGGTATTCCATCCCCTAACCTGGCAGATGCACTAATGATGTGCATGCACTGCCCGGCATTAGCTCCAGAAGAAACGGATATCATCGTTCCCTCATCCTCCGGTTGGTAAAAATGGCAGAGACATTAGAGAAAAAACATGAGCGCATCATGCTCAGGTTTGACCGCGCCTATACGCCGCAGCAAGACGTGCGCGAAAAGTGCATTGAGGCTACGCGATTCGCTCGTGTCCCTGGCGGTCAATGGGAAGGAGCAACAGCATCTGGAACCAAGCTTGATGACCAGTTCGAGAAGTACCCTAAGTTTGAAATTAACAAAGTTGCAACCGAGCTTAACCGCATCATTGCTGAGTACCGCAACAACCGCATCACCGTTAAGTTTCGCCCTGGCGACAAAGAGGCCAGCGAAGAGTTAGCGAACAAGCTGAATGGCCTGTTTCGCGCTGACTACGAAGAGACTGATGGTGGTGAGGCTTGCGATAACGCATTTGACGACGCCGCAACAGGTGGATTTGGCTGCTTCCGCTTAACTTCAATGCTGGTTAACGAATACGACCCGATGGATGAGCGCCAGCGCATTGCCATTGAACCGGTATACGACCCTTCACGCTCCGTATGGTTTGATCCTGATGCGAAGAAGTACGACAAGTCAGATGCTCTGTGGGCGTTCTGCATGTACTCACTTTCGCCTGAGAAGTACGAAGCTGAATATGGCAAGACTCCTCCAGCATCGCTCGATGTAACAACGATAACCAGTTGGGAATACGACTGGTTTGAGCCTGAAGTAGTTTACATCGCCAAGTATTACGAGGTGCGCAAAGAGTCTGTAGATGTAATCAGCTATCGCCAGCCAATCACTGGCGAGATTGCTACCTACGACAGCGACCAGATTGAAGATATCGAAGACGAGTTGGCACTTGCTGGATTCCAGGAAGTTGCTCGTCGTTCCGTTAAACGCCGCCGTGTTTATGTATCAGTAGTGGATGGTCAGAACTTCCTTGAGAAGCCTCGACGCATTCCTGGCGAACACATCCCACTTATCCCGGTATATGGCAAGCGCTGGTTCATCGACGATATTGAGCGCGTAGAAGGTCACATTGCAAAAGCTATGGACCCGCAGCGCTTGTATAACCTGCAGGTTTCAATGCTTGCCGACACGGCGGCGCAAGACCCTGGGCAAATCCCTATCGTCGGTATGGAGCAAATACGAGGCCTTGAGAAACACTGGGAGGCTCGCAATAAGAAACGTCCAGCGTTCCTGCCATTGCGTGAAGTGAAGGATAAAGCCGGGAACATCATTGCAGGCGCTACCCCAGCAGGGTATACGCAGCCGGCAGTCATGAATCAGGCTTTGGCGGCGTTACTGCAGCAGACCAGTGCAGACATTCAGGAAGTAACCGGTGGCAGCCAGGCAATGCAGCAGATGCCTAGCAATATCGCGCAGGAAACGGTTAACAACCTGATGAACCGCGCAGATATGGCCTCGTTCATCTACCTGGACAATATGGCTAAGAGCCTGAAGCGCGCAGGTGAGGTCTGGTTATCCATGGCCCGTGAGGTTTATGGTTCAGATCGCGAGGTGCGTATTGTCAACGAAGACGGAACAGATGACATTGCGCTGATGAATGCTCAGGTTGTTGACCGACAGACTGGACAAGTCGTCGCACTGAATGACCTTTCAATCGGTCGTTACGATGTCACCGTTGATGTCGGGCCAAGCTATACAGCACGGCGTGATGCAACAGTTGCAGCGCTAACAAGCGTGCTGAGCACCATGGCACCTCAAGACCCAGATGCCGGCATCATTCGCGGCCTGATTATGGAAAACATGGATGGCGAGGGTCTTGACGATTACAAGGAATACAACCGTAACAAGTTGCTTACCGCAGGAATCGTCAAACCACGCAATGCCAAAGAGCAGGAACTTGTTCAGCAAGCTCAAGCAGCAGCGCAAAGCCAGCCAGATGCGAATATGGTTCTGGCGCAAGCTCAAATGGTTGCAGCTCAGGCCGAAGTACAGAAAGCCAACAACGAGACAGCGCAGACTCAAATCAAAGCATTCACTGCACAGCAGGATGCAATGGAGAGTCAGGCAAATACCATTTACAAACTGGCACAGGCCAGAAACATAGACGACAAAGCAGTAATGGAAGTCATCAGGCTTCTCAAAGATGTCGCCGAATCCCAGCAGCAACAAATCACATCACCACAGCCACCGACAGGCTCACTGTCGAGTTAATCAGGAGTAATCAATGGAAAGCGAACTGATCATCGACGGTCAGGTTATTGACCTGTCTGAAAAACAGGAATCAGCCGAAGAAGTGACCACTGAGCAACAAGAGCAGCCTGAGAAGAAAGACCAGGCCGATACTGAGCAAGAGGTTACTGCCGAAAGTGAACAGGCCGAAGAGCAGCCGGATGAATACTCCCTGCGTATCGGTGATGAAGAAATCCCGCTTACTGAAGAGGATGACGATCACGTTGATGGCCAACCCGCTCCTCAGTGGGTGAAAGATTTACGCAAGAACAATCGCGAGAAAGATAAAGAGTTACGGGAACTGCGCCGCCAGCTTGAGGAGATTCAATCCAAGCCGGCAGAGGTGCAGCAACCGCAATCAGACGCATTGCCTCCAAAGCCGACTCTTGAGTCGTGCGACTACGACGAGGCAGCGTTTGAACAGGCAGTGACTGACTGGCATGAGAAAAAGAGCCGTGCCGAGCAGCAGAAGCAACAGCAGCAACGTCAGCAGCAGGAATATCAGCAACGCTTCCAGCAGAGAGTCGAAGCTCATAAGCAACGAGCAGCAAAGCTCCCGGTGAAAGATTACCAGGAGATGGAAAGCATCGTTCTTAGCGAGCTTAAGCCTATTCAGCAGGAAATCATTATTCATGCAGCAGACGAGGGTTCAGAACTGATTGCCTATGCGCTCGGTAAAAACCCACAACTACGCCAGCGTGTAGCCGCTGAGACAGACCCAATTCGCGCAGCATTTCTCTTAGGTCAGATTAGTAAGCAAGTTAGCCTTGCACCGAAACCTAAGAAAGCCATCAAACCAGAGCCGGAAGTTCGCGGTGGCGGCGCTGATGCGAAACAAGACGACTTCAACAAACTCTGCCCCGGCGCAAAAATCGAATAAAGGAAACTGCTAAATGGCTACTAACAATCTCGACAGCAACGTCAGTCAAATCGTTCTGAAAAAATTTCTGCCAGGCTTCATGTCCGACCTGGTTCTCGCTAAAACCGTAGACCGCCAGCTGCTGGCAGGTGAAATCAACTCCAGCACCGGTGATAGTGTAAGCTTCAAGCGTCCGCACCAGTTTGCATCACTGCGTACCGCAACCGGTGATATCTCTGGACAGGCAAAGAATAACCTGATTTCCGGCAAAGCAACCGGGCGTGTAGGTAACTACATCACTGTTGCCGTTGAGTACGGACAACTGGAAGAGGCGATCAAGCTAAACCAACTGGACGAAATCCTCGCCCCTGTTCGTCAGCGCATCGTTACCGACCTGGAAACTGAACTCGCCAAGTTCATGATGAACAACGGCGCGCTTTCTCTGGGCAGCCCGAACACGCCAATCAACAAATGGTCAGATGTCGCACAGACTGCATCTTTCCTGAAGGATTTGGGCGTTGAAGAGGGCGAGAACTATGCTGTAATGGATCCATGGTCAGCACAGCGCCTGGCTGATGCTCAGTCTGGTCTGCATGGCTCTGACAAGCTTATTCAAACCGCATGGGAACAGGCGCAGATCTCTTCTAACTTCGGCGGCATTCGCGCACTGATGTCTAACGGTCTGGCATCTCGCACTCAAGGAGCGTTCGGTGGCACTCTGACTGTTCAGACTGCACCTACCGTAACCTATAACGCAGTGAAAGATACCTACCAGTTCACTGTAACGCTGACTGGCGCAACTGCTTCTGTTACCGGCTTCCTGAAAGCAGGCGATCAGATTAAGTTCACCAACACCTACTGGCTGCAGCAGCAGTCTAAGCAGGTTCTGTATAACGGTTCCGCACCGATTAGCTTCACTGCAACGGTTCTGTCTGACGCCAACTCCACCGCAGGTGGAGCAGTTACTGTAACGCTGTCTGGCGTGCCGATTTACGACACCACCAACCCACAATACAACGCTGTTAGCCGCCAGGTTGCAGCAGGCGACGCCGTAACCGTCATTGGTACTGCAGGTCAGACAATGAAGCCGAATCTGTTCTATAACAAGTTCTTCTGCGGCCTGGGCACCATCCCACTGCCTAAACTGAACAGCATCGACTCAGCAGTTGCTACTTACGAAGGTTTCTCCATCCGTGTTCACAAATACTCGGACGGCGACGCCAACGTTCAGAAAATGCGTTTCGACTTGCTGCCGGCATATGTCTGCTTCAACCCTCACATGGGTGGACAGTTCTTCGGCAATCCGTAATCACAAGGGGCTTCGGCCCCTTACTTTCTTAGGAGATGACATGGATCGCATGAGTGTTTTCCTTACCGCAGATAACGAGGCTGGTCACGTACAGGCGGTTATCGCAGAAAAAGACTTCCCGATTTACGAAAAGCTAGGCTTCGTTGCATCAGTAGACGACCTGAAGCCAGCAACCAAGCGCGGACGTAAGGCGGCAGATAATGGCAACGACTCTGACAAAGGGTGACATCGTACTTTTCGCCCTTAGAAAGCCAGCAATTGCATCAAATGCGTCACTTACCGATGTTGAGCCACAGTCAGTTGAGGACGCCATTCAAGACCTCGAAAATATGATGTACGAGTGGCAGATTAATCCTGGCGATATCGGCTACCTGTTCGCGGCAGATGGCGAAGAACCTTTACCCGATGATGATTCAGGATTGCCTCGGAAATACATGCAGGCTGTCGGTTATCAGCTGATGTTGCGCATCCTTTCAGATTACAACCTTGAACCTTCTTCCGGTGCGCTGACAAACGCACAACGCTCATATGACGCGCTGCTCACCGATACGCTGGTTGTTCCATCAATGCGCCGCCGCGGTGACTTTCCAGTTGGTCAGGGTAATAAGTACGACGTATACACAGCAGATCGCTATTACCCTGGCGACTTACCGCCAATTGATGGCGATGTGCCAAATCCATAGGTGAGTAAATGCCGATTCAGCAACTTCCATTGATGAAAGGAGTCGGCAAAGACTTCAAGAACGCCGACTATATCGACTATCTCCCGGTAAACATGCTTGCTACGCCCAAGGAGGTGCTAAACAGCAATGGTTATTTGCGCTCATTCCCGGGCATAGCAAAGCGAAGTGATGTAAACGGTGTATCACGTGGTGTCATCTACAACACCGCTCAGAATTCCGTATATCGTGTTTTAGGCGGTAAGCTCTATAAGTCGCAGAGTGAAGTTGGCGATGTTGCTGGTAGTGGTCGTGTATCAATGGCGTTTGGCCGCACATCACAGGCTGTATCAGTAAATGGCATTGTCACCGAGTATCGATATGATGGAAACATCAAGACGATAGACAACTGGCCTACTGATTCAGGTTTCACACAATATGAATTAGGTTCGGCCAGAGACATCACCCGCTTGCGGGGTCGCTACGCATGGTCGAAAGATGGCTCTGATTCATGGTTTATATCTGACCTTGAGGATGAATCCCATCCTGACCGGTACAGCGCTGAATATCGTGCAGAGTCACAGCCTGATGGAATCATTGGCATTGGTTCATGGCGAGACTTTATTGTTTGCTTTGGTTCGTCAACGATTGAGTACTTCTCCCTAACCGGAACAACTACGGTCGGCGCTGCTATCTATGTCGCCCAACCATCGCTTATGGTGCAGAAGGGTATTGCCGGCACCTACTGCAAGACTCCTTTTGCAGATTCCTATGCATTCATCAGTCATCCGGCATCAGGTGCTCCATCGGTGTACATCATCGGTTCAGGGCAAGCATCTCCAATAGCCACGGCCAGTATTGAGAAGATTATCCGCTCTTACACAGCCGATGAGCTTGCGGCTGGAGTAATGGAGACGCTGAGGTTTGATGCTCATGAACTTCTGATGATTCATCTTCCACGCCACGTTCTGGTTTACGACGCATCAGCAAGTCAGAATGGGCCGCAGTGGTGCGTTCTGAAAACTGGTTTATACGATGACGTATATCGAGCCGTCGACTTCATGTACGAAGGTAATCAGATTACGTGCGGCGACAAACTGGAAGCGGTAACCGGTCAGATGCAGTTTGATACCAGCAGCCAGTACGGACTTCAACAGGAGCATATTCTATATTCTCCATTAATAAAGGCTGATAACGTTTTAATTAATGACCTCGAGTTAGAAACATCAGGCGGCGTGTGTGATAGAATAGACAGGATATTTATATCTGCAACTACTGATGGAATTAATTACGGCAGAGAGCAAATGGTCGTAATGCAATCTCCATTTGTATACGACAATCGTGTTTTATGGAGAAGGGTCGGCAGAGTAAGGCGCTTGGTAGGTTTTAAATTCAGAGTTATCGCAAAAGGCCCAGTTACATTATCCGGCCTCTCTATTCGTGTGACATAAATCGAAACTCAAGGAGTAGATATGTTAAGTGAAAACGCAAAGGATATTCCAGGATATGAAGGGCTATATGCCGTAACAGATGATGGTCGAGTGTACTCTCACTCCCGCGTTGTTAGGGCTTCACATGGCAGTACGCAACTAAGAAAGGGGCGCTGGCTAAAACAACACGAGAATAATAAAGGCTATCTATATTTACCGCTTAGTGTTGATGGTATTAAAGTAAAATGGCTTGTGCATAGGCTTGTCGCTCTTGCTTTCATACCTAACCCAGATGGCAAGCCATTTGTAAACCACATAGATAACAATCCAAAAAACAATAATTCTTCGAATTTAGAGTGGTGTACCCAAAGGGAGAATATGAAGCATTGCTCATCTCAAGGTAGAGTGAAATTTCCGGCTTTGAAAGGAGAGGATAATCCAATTTCAAAGCTTTCATATGAGCAAGTAACAGAAATAAAGAAATCAAAGGGAATTAATCAAAGGGAGCTTGCTAAAAAATATTGTGTCAGCCAGACGGTTATTCACAACATCCAGTCTGGTAAATCATGGGGGCATGTGAATGGCTGATGATGGATTAAAAGAACCGGTCATCATTCAGGCTACTCGCCTCGATGCTTCTATCCTTCCAAGGAACGTATTCACTCAGTCCTATCTGCTCTATGTAATTGCGCAAGGTACAGACTTGGGTAACGTCGCCGGTAAGGCTAACGAGGCAGGGAAGGGGGCTTACGATGCTCAGGTTAAGAACGATGAGCAGGATGTCATCCTCGCCGACCATGAATCAAGGATTGAAGCTGCAGAAGCAACGCTTATTAACCATGAGCAGCGTATCACAGCAGCGGAGGCTACACTTGCAGACCATGAAACAAGAATCACTGCTGCTGAAGCTGAATTGGTCGACCATGAGACAAGGATTGCCGCTAATGAGGCTGAGTTAGCAGACCACGAAGCGAGAATAACCCAGAACACGACTGACATAGACGGACTCGACACGAGGCTAACTGCAGCAGAAGGAAGCATCACGACGCTGCAAACCACCGTAGCCAATCACACCACAAGAATTACCGCGCTTGAGTACGCCACAACGCGCAAGAAATCTGAGGTGGTTTACAGTGGCATTTCTCTTGTCATTCCAACTACAGGCGTAAACCTCGTTACTTTGCTTAAAGCGCTTACGCCTACCAGCGGTACGCTTGCTCCATTCTTCAACACAACGACAGACAAGCTTGTTGTTTACAACGAAAACAAGACCGTCAACTTTAAGCTATCTCTGATTGGTTCGTGGCCTGGAGGAACAGCAAATCGCTCTATCCAGTTGACGTTCTCAGGCGCGGTTCCTGACACGCTGGTTAACAGCAGAAACGTAGCCACAACTACCGATAACGTATTGCTGGCGACGTTCTTTAGCGTTGATGTCGGCGGATTCCTTGCCACTAACGGCAGCACCATGACAATTCAGTCTAACGGTGCAGCATTCACGGCCACAACCATCAAAATCATTGCGGAACAGTAATGGAAATAAAGCTCATCGATAACCCGGTGAAGCTTGCAGAATTCCTCAATAATCCAGAAACAACAGGCAATATCGTAGATAACGGTGACAAATACTACATCAAGCCAGATGCGGTATATCTCGGCATCTATGAAGGCGTTCTGCTGGCTGGCGTCCATGAAGTTCGCAACTTCTGGCACAGCGTAGTTGAATGCCACGCGTGCTACCTACCTGGATTTCGCGGTGAATACGCCCTTCAGGGTCACCGCTTATTCTGCAAATGGCTTCTCCAGAACTCCCCATTCCTGAACAGCATCACGATGGTTCCTGATACCACCAAATACGGTCGCGCGATTATCCGGCTGCTTGGTGCTACGCGCGTCGGTCATCTCGATGATGCCTATATCAGCAATGGTAAGCCTGTCGGAATCACACTCTATCAATTACCTCGCTCGAAATATGAGGAACTCTTAAATGCTAATTCATCAGATTACCAATAAGCACCTCAACAAAGCGGTGTATCAAAAGGGTGGTGATGGCGGTGCCGGTGCACAGGCAAAAGCAACGCAGAAGGGAATCGACCTACAGCGCGAAATGTGGCAGACGAACATGCAGAACCTTGCACCGTTCACTCCACTTGCTCAGCAGTATATCGGTCAACTTCAAGGATTATCTACTCTTCAAGGGCAGGGGCAAGCCTTAAATGATTATTACAACTCACAACAGTTTAAAGATTTAGCTGGTCAGGCTCGTTATCAGTCGCTCATGTCAGCAGAGGCGACGGGCGGCCTAGGTTCTACTGCGACGAGCAATCAATTAGCTTCAATCGCTCCGCAGTTGGGTCAAAACTGGTTGTCTGGTCAGATGAATAATTATCAGAACCTTGCGAACATTGGCCTAGGGGCGCTAACGGGCCAAGCAAATGCAGGTCAGGCTTACGCAAACAATACCGGTCAGTTGCTGCAACAGGGTGCCGCTGCTCAGGCCGCTGCTGGCAATCGTCCGTCCGGCGCTCAGTCAGCCCTGGTTGGCATTGGTTCTGGGGCCGCTATGGGTGCACTATACGGCTCCGCTGCTGGCGGCATTGGTGCCGTTCCTGGTGCGGTGATTGGTGGCGTCATGGGTGGATTGGGATCACTGGCTTACTGAGGTGAGAGATGGCTACTTGGAATCAGGGTATTAATTCAGGCGGTTTTTTGGCTGGGATTGGTACCAATAACGATAACGCGCCAAAGGCGAGTGATGTTAATACTGCGCTGGCATACATTCGCGCCAATAACGAAATGCAGCGCTCAGGGCAAAACAACCTTGGCCTGCAGGCGCTTCAGGGATTGGGTTCGGTTTATCAGGCATATCAGCAGCAGCAAGCTAACGAGCAGCAGCAAGCTTTCCAGAATGATTATGCTAGCGCAATGCAGTCAGGCGATCGGCAGCAGATTCGAGACCTGATGACCAAATATCCTGGTCAAATGGAGAAAATCCAATCAGGTATGAAATGGGCTGATGATGACCAGCGCTCAACAGTTGGGAATCTCGCCGCAAGTGCGCGTCTGGCATCCTCGTCTCCAGAGGCGATGGGGGATTGGCTAAAAAGTAACGCTGCGGACTTACAGAGAGTTGGTTTGAGTCCGCAAGATATAGCGCAAACATATCAGCAAAATCCTCAGCAGTTCGGAGAATTTGCAGATCACCTTGGAATGGCTGCCCTTGGGCCAGCAGAATACTTCGCTGCACAGGATAAGATTGCGGGTAGAGATATCGATAGAGGGCAACTGGCAGAGACAATCCGCAGCAATCAGGCTGGAGAGGCACTAACTGCACAGGGGCAATATATATCCGCATCAAACGCCGCCGCTGATAGGGCTCAGCGAGCGCAAATTCACAACGATAACGTCGCCATGAAGCTGCAAGAATTAGGAATGAAGCAGCAGGAAAGCGGAAAGATTGACCCAAAACTTGTTCGAGATCTGAACAGTGATATTAATGGATTCTCGAAAAACTATTCCGCTATGCGCGGCGCTGCTGACAATCTGCAAGCTCTTGGTAAGCGTAATACGCCAGCAGCGCAGTTGGGGATGATTTTCAACTATATGAAATCACTGGACCCTCAATCAGTTGTCCGTGAAGGCGAGCAGGTACAGGTTAAGAGAACTGATGGTATTTTCGGCACCATGCAGAATTACGTTAACCAGTTATCAAACGGCAAGATGCTGAATGACAGTCAGGTTTCTGACCTTATTAACACATCCAAGTTAATGGCAAATACCGAGGGGCAAAAGTTTAATCAGCAGATGGATGATTACCTCTCTACATACGGGGATTCACTCCCAACCGGATTGACAAAGCAGCTTCAATCACGGAAAGCCAAGCTGTACGGAGATATCCCGCAGCAGCCTGAAAAACAGCAGACGCAACAAACTTCATCCAGCAGTCAGTCGTTACGCGAAGGGGTGACAGCGACAAACCCTAAAACTGGTCAGAAACTAATTTACAGGAACGGACAATGGCAACCGATGTAGGTTTACCCGAAGGCTTTGTTCTCGATAATCAGCCAGATAACCCACAGCTTCCTGAAGGTTTTGTGCTTGACGCTCAATCTGATCAGCCTCAACAGCAGCCTGAACGGTCATTGATGCAAAAAGCTGGCGATTTCCTGAGTGGAGGTCAAAGTGCAGGGCAAATAATTGAGCAAGCAGCAAGGGGTATAGCTAATGTTCCTTTTGATGTGCTTCAAGGTGGTGCCAGCCTCATTAATGCTGCATCTCAGGGTCTTGGTGGTCCAAAGATTCTTGATGATGTGTATAGGCCTGTAGATAGGCCAACAGACCCTTACGCTCAGGCTGGAGAAACTATAGGAGGCTACCTGATACCTGGTGCAGGGGTCGCTGGAAATATGGCGATCGGTTCGCTGGCTGAGGCAAGTAATCAACAAGGTGATTTTGCAGAAAACGCCGCAAAGAACGCTGCGGTTAACCTAGGTGCGCAAGGTGTTTTGTCTGCTGCCGGTAGGATTTTGGCACCAAAATCAACGCAAATGCTTGGTTCTTCCGCCATTAGTTCAGCTGATGATGTATCACGCTTGGCTAAAACTGGAACGGGTCGTAGTGCCATTGCCAATCAGGCCGCAGGTGTTAGTGATGATGTAGCGCGAGCAGCAGATATTGCCGGTATTGACGTTAATGCGCTGACTCCGGGAATGCGTTCAGGTAGCCGAGGTATTGCGCAGGCTGAAGGAATACTTGCCTCCAAACCAGGCATTGCGCAGGATGCGCATATGAAGGCGTTTGGGGAAATTCAGAACAAGTTTAATTCTGCACTTGATGACTTGGGTGCAGAGATCGGTTCCGCTTCGGAAAAAAGTCGAGCCATCAAGCAGCGAGTCCTTTCTGGCATTGATAGCATGAAATCTTCTGAGAAATCAGCTTGGGATAGCGTGCGTTCAACAATGCCTGATTCGCGCGGGCGTATGTCAAACACCAATGCAACTATTCAGGGTGATATAGAAGCGGGAATGCCGCTCACGGCAGAGATGAAGCAGTTTGTTGCTGCATATAATAAGTCAGGCAGGACTGGCATCACATTCGATGCTATGAAGACGTGGAGAGGAAGGCTTGCCGATGCGGAGCAGAAATATATCCGTTCTGGTGAGTCGAATATGGCACGCAGGATGGGAGAATTGCGAGATGCCGCCACTGAAGATATGAAGACGATGGCTCAAAGTGGTGGATTCCTTGACCAATGGACGGCGGCCAACGAACTTTCAAAAGCTAGATTTGTAGCACAAAAGCAGGCAGAGACCGCGCTAGGGAAAGACCTGGCCACCGATTCATTGGTGAGCAATGGCGTAAAGGCATTGCAGAACTCATCAAAAAATGGAACAGGGAAATTCCACCAGATGATAAGCTCTCTGCCAGAGGCTGAAAGATCACCTGCAATTGCATCAATCTTGCAGGATGCCATGTCACAGGGTGTTCGTGGAGGGAGGTCTGATGCAGCAGGTATATCGCATATCGCCTCAATTCTGACACCGCAGAACATTGCCGCCATCAGCAGGCACTCTCCTGAGATTGGCAAGATAGCTGGAGCATTTGGTGAGTTAGCAAAAGCAGCCACAAAGCCACTTAGATATGTCGAGCAAACGGGGCGATCCATTCCCGCATTGCAGTCGTTAGAGCAGGGGTTTCATCCTGCAGTCAATGCCGTTCTTAACGCCGCCTCTCACCCCGCTGTCTCAGCTATAACCGGGACGTTAAGTGGTGGTCCTGTCGCAGGGGTGTTGGGTGCAGTAGGCTCAGCTGGGGCTAGGGCAGGGATAGAGAAGCTAGCTGCATCACGCAGTGGTCGTTACGCCATTGAAAAGGCAGTTCAGGAAGCAACGAAAGCGGTAAAAGCTGGGGCAAGCAGAGAAGCATTAGCCGCGGCTGAGCGCAGATTTCTGGCAAATAAAATTGCCGTGAAAGCAATCCGCGACGCCGTAGGAAACGAAGAGTTCCAGCGCTTAGCGAGGGCTGGGATTGTCGCGTCGCTAAGCGGAATGAATGAGGCGAGTGAGTAATTGAAGCCATGGATGGCGATTAGATGAAAACCTTAATGGTCAACAAAACCAAACAAATAGAGATGATGGTTAAGTACGTTGTCATTTGCTTTCCTACTCTTAAATGAGAAGAAAGCGAGTCGCTTATTGACTTCATTGATGTATCGATATCTTTTAACTCCACCTTGTCATCATCGTCGCTAATTATATCAATTTCATCAGGTTCTGAATTACTTTTCGCATGATGTTCACTTGGTGATTTGGATGAGGAGATGTGAGTAAGCATCGCAAAGTTCTCATCATCGCTTTTGGGCTTGATGACATATGTAGTTGGCCAATATCCAGCCATGCTATCGAGCCAGCTAGCGTAAGCTGGAAAACATATGCTTAGATCGATAAAGTCATCGCTACCGCTTAATCTTTCAAATATCTGAGAGAAACTTTCAGAGTTCAGCTTCAAAGATATGGAAAGTGAGTTGTCACCTTGCTTTAATTGGTACTCTCTCTTTTCATTCTCGTCATCAAAATAAAATTCTCCGCAATAGATATTCTGCGTATCGTCATCGTTAATTTCACGAATTGATACCTGAATAGTAGATGGGCTAACAGCCACCATCTTTCCATCTTTGTTGGTTATGCAATAAATGTGATCTGAAACCGAGTCCATATCGATGTTTGCTTTTATGTACCGACTTAAGGAAATCGATTTTTCAAACATTTCAATGTGGTGGGCGTAATCTCCGCGCTTCAATGGTTCAGCGTCAAACCTATGACTAGAAACACCACAACTTGTGACAGCTACAACATCACTAGATGACATAGATAAAGACGCCATACTGTATTCATAATCAGGGTGATCTCTATCTTGTTGAACTCCATCCTCCGGAGTAAGACCTCCCTTGTCATCAACCATAATCGCGCTACCAAATATCATGATTCCTCCAGATAAATTTTAAACAGTAATTATTTATCATACATGTTTTTAAGGGTTTCTAAGAGAGCCTCCTTGAATTTGTCCGCCTCTTGCTGAGCAAATGACTCAACGGACTTTGGCGACCTATCTTCATCAACCGCAGCCTGCAAAATCATAACTATCTCAGAATTAAGAGAGCGCCCATTCTTTGCGGCCCTTATGGTGAGAGCCTCCTTTAGGTTGTCTGGCATTCTTACACCATAAGGAGAGATATCCCTTACTTTTATCTTAGTCATATGAATCACCGGTGCTGTTAGAGTGATATCACAGTGTAGTCAAAAAAATTTTGACTTAATATTATCACGATGATACCTTTGTGATTACACAATGGCACACGAGGTGAAGTATGGAAAATGAGATTAGCAGAATAGTAGTAAGGATGCCCCAATCGCTGAAAGACGCTATCGGAGGAAGGGCAAAGGAAGAATGTAGGTCTTTTAACTCAGAGGTGATCAAGCGCCTGATGGATAGCCTTAAGCGCGAGGGGGTGGTGTTGTGAGTCAACTCAAGGACATTGATTTGACTGAGCTACAGCAACGAATTGATAACGGAGAAATAGAGAATCCGATGGAATGCAAGCTGGCTGAGGATTTTATGATATGGGTTTGGCTTAGAGGAATAGATCCGAAAATATTTGACCTTCCCGCTAAAAGTTGAAGCCCCAACTGCGGTAACAGTCAGGGCCTCGGTATCAACAAATCGTCTTAGGAAATATTGACATGAAAAGTATAGCAAAGGCACAAAACGATTTCACTATCTTCAAATTCGGCGACAGTGAAATCCGCGTCATCAACAAGTGCGGAGAGCCGTGGTTTGTAGCAAAAGATGTTTGTGATGCTTTAACTCTGACTAACTCACGTAAGGCGCTTACTGCGCTTGATGACGATGAAAAGGGGGTAACTTTAAGTTACACCCATGGTGGTGAGCAGAATCTAAGCATTGTGAGCGAATCAGGTATGTATACATTGGTTTTGCGCTGCCGCGATGCCGTCAATAAAGGTTCAGTCCCTCACAAGTTTCGCAAATGGGTTACAGCTGAAGTTCTTCCTTCCATTCGCAAGCATGGCGAATACGTGAAGGGAAAGAAAACAACCGTAGAAGAACGTACACCTCTGCGAGATGCAGTAAATCTACTCGTTGGCAAGAAAGGACTCCGCTATGACGACGCATATAATATGGTTCATCAGCGTTTTAACATTGATAGCATTGATGAGCTTGAGCTCGAACAAATCCCGCTGGCCGTAGAATACCTTCATCGTATTGCTCTTGAAGGTGAGCTATTGCCCTCTCAAAGTGATCTCCCGCTAAACATGAACAAGCAGTTCAATGATAGCGAACTATACGATCTGGTTTGCCTGTGGAGTATCTCGTTAATCCTTAAGGAAGACTCAGAAGAAATTCTGCCAGCACTCCAACTGCTTGGTAGCGATTGGGCGAGAAAGATGTCAGGAAACCTTGGGATGTTAACAGGGTTTATTGAGCGAGCTGGACGCCTGCTTCAAAGGGAGAGTCATCACATAGCAACATCAACTACCCCTCCAATCAACTGGCGGCTGGAGTTGGCAAGGATGCAAAAAGTCCTCGGATAGTAAAAACAACCAATAACCAACCTCGCTTCGGCGGGGTTTTTTTATACCCAAAATTTACCGCAGCTCTGCTGTGGGGATTACTTGCGCCCGGAGCACAGGAAATGTCAGATATCACCGCTAATGTCGTCGTTAGTATGCCGAATCAGCTGTTCACGCTGGCTCGCTCTTTTAAGGCTGCGTCCAATGGGAAAATCTATATAGGTCAGATTGATACTGATCCAGTAAATCCAGACAACCAAATTCAGGTGTATCTGGAAAACGAGGATGGGTCGCACGTTCCTGTTTCACAGCCAATTATCATTAATGCTGGCGGCTATCCCGTGTACAACGGTCAGGTATCAAAGTTTGTTACCGTGCAAGGCCATAGCATGGCTATTTATGACGCCTATGGAGCGCAGCAGTTTTACTTTCCTAACATTTTAAAGTATGACCCAGACCAGTTTAGAAGCGAACTTGAATCAAATGATGGCAAGGCAGGGATATCATTAATCGGAATCCCAGGATCCGGAACCCTTTACGATTTGTTTGGTGGGTGGACATCTCCAGAGGCGTGGGGGGCGGTTACTGGAGACGAGTCGAAAGCACACCAGAACTCCTACAGTTTCTTCCTTATGTTCGAATATCTTCGCGCTACAGGCGGTGGGATTGTATGCCTTAACCCAAGAGAAACCTATTACATCGACTTTATTAATTTCATTCCAAGTAACGTAACTATCCATGCATTTGGGGCAAAGATAGTCTGCATTAATCCATTATCTTCATATGGTAGGGGTGGCTTGGTTGTAGGGAGTTCACGCGAATTTAACTACAACTCAGCCAAGAATGCATATACATCAGGCAGCTACCCAGCATCCGTTGTAAACGGATCATTCACAGACCCATTACAGAAGCAATTTCTCAGAGATAATCAGCAGTTTGTACAATCTGAGAACGTAGTCATCAATGATCTTACTATGGAAGCAAAATTCACAAGCCCGTCATCATGGGGTGGATTTGCAATCAACTGCGTCAATGCTCAGCACGTAAGAATAAACAACATGACATCAATCGGGTGGACGGAGGCTGTTAACGTTGGGTCTGACGTTCCGCCTAATACGCCATCATGTTATGACGTGGTTATCACCAACCTAACTGTGATAAAAGCAGATTTAGTACGTACATATTATGCTGGCTTCTTTTTCGCTAACTCCACTAACTGTGAGGCATCAATTGCAACGTTAGAGACGCCGCTAACTGATGGGACTAGCAATGGAAGTTTTGCGGCTACTAACTTCACTGAGGACTGCGTTATCAGGGATATTTCCGTACCGAATTTAGGTAGAACGGCGTCATCTGAAGGGGTATTGATCAACAACAGCAAAGGTTGTCATGTAAGTAATATCCGAATGGGCAATGCTAAGTCTGCAGTGTCTACTTTTTACGTTGATGACACAATGAACGACCAAGCAAAGCCAAACATAATTGAAGGAATCACTGGCATTGGATGTGATCAAGCCCTGGCCATCACAGGAAAGTATGCAACATTTAGCAATGTAAATAGCGTTAACTGTCTGCAAGAGGTTTTATTCCGCAATGGTAATGCGACTGGAAACTACCTTAAGTTCAGACCAAAAAGCTTTGCAGTTGGTGGTTCATCAACGCAATTCCTCTTCTTTTACTTCCTGAATAACATTGTGGATGGATGGAATAGGAAGTATGCATGGTTAAGACCACTGGATGCCTTACGGTCTCCGTTTACCTCACTAACATCATGGAACTCAAACACTCAAGTAAAAATGGCAACGGCAACAACCGTGACGTTTATGCACAAAATAACGCCAGATATTAAGGCGGTCTCTGGATTTACTATGTATGGGAACTTCAGCACCGGCGCTCAAGCAGCAGGGATTGCCAACCCAGCAAATGACTCAACGATGACAATTGAGCTCATAACTATGTCAGCTACCGATGGGAACAGCACAGCTCCAGTGGTTCTTCTCTCCTCCTACAGAAGCGCAAAAGACTCTGGAGATGGTGACTTTAGCCTAACGAATAATGCACAAACAACAGCACCTGGGTTTTTCCCTACTTCCGGTCTTGCTGGTAGTGCAGATGGAACAATGTATCTCAGAATAACCTGTGTAAATGGGGTGGCGAATAACACACTCAAGGAGTTTGGAGTTAGGTACTACGGGGAATAGGAACCAAATAGCAAGGATGCTAAAAAAACTATGGTAATTCATAGTTTTGCTTTAAACGCGTACAATTTGTACCAAGAGCCGATTGATCTGCGCCCAAGATAAAACTACTGTATATGCAAACAGTGTTTATCGGATGGCAGATCATGCTCAGACATTCAGACATACAGAACGCATTCAGAAATTCACTTTCGCAAAACCCGAAGGGCTACGTATGCCTTCGCACCAGTGACTTCATCAGGGAATTGCGAGAGAAAGGTATTCACTTCACGGATGATGAGGCCAATCGGTGGATTGAGAGGAACCAATCGTGCTTTGCAGATAAGACGCCAGACCATAGCAATAACCGCCTGTGGATTCTGCGCAATATGGGGATGGTGCTCTGATGGGTTTTCCCTCTCCGGCTAATGACTATGTACAGCGAGCGCTCACAGTTGACATGATATGTGGAACCGGTCCAAACACCAGAACCATAGAGACGGCGACTGGCTATGCTGTGCTTGATTTATCACTCAAGCCAAAGCAGAACAGCACGGTTATGATTTCCTATTCAGGGATAACCGATTTTGCAAAGGTGATGGGTAAGTCACTTATTACCAGGGATGGGGAAGCGATTGAAGGTGATGCGTTGGATGAAGTCGAGGTTAAAGGAGTAGTGACGTTCATCATCAACCGGGCAACCCAAGACGATGATGATTGCCCGGTAATGTGAGGCAGAATTACGCTACCTTGCCATCCAGATAATCAGCCCACCATTGCATCATATCTCTGCGTGTATCGAGATATGCAGCATGGTTATAGACGGATCGAGTTCCTCCGCTGACGTGGGCTAACTGCATCTCTATGGCATCACTGTTCCAGTGCTTCTCGTTCAACACGGTGCTGAACTGGTGCCTAAATCCATGGCCGCTGGTTTGGCCTTCGTATCCAATATTACGGATGACGCCAAGGATGGCGTTTTCGCTGATGGGCTTCTTCCTGTCATTTCTGCCAGGGAAGCACAGCTCGTACTGACCCGTGATATTTTGCAAAAATCGGAAAAGCTCGATAACTTGCTCAGACATAGGGATGACATGAAACCTTCTCCCCTTCATGACCTCTGGATCAACACTGATTAACCTGTTTTCGTAATCTATTCCTACCCATGCCAGCGAACGTAATTCGATTGTACGCATGGCTGTGTAATGAAGAATCTGCGTAGCAATTTTTGTTACTATCCATCCACCGTATGCATTCAAAGCACCCTGGAACTCGTGAATGCGATGCATGGTAAGGAAAGGGTAGTTTTTCTTTCTGTAACCCCTCATTGCTCCAGCAAGGTCTCTAGATGGATTAAATCTGGCTCTTCCAGTTACGATTGCATAACTGAAAACCTCACCGCATCTGCGTCTCGCCTTATCAGCGCGTTCCATCGCGCCCCTGTCTTCAAAAATCCTTATCACCTTCAGAAGAACCATCGGTTCAACGTCATCCATTTTCAGATGTCCGATGATCGGTAGTATGTCATCCGTGAACATGCTCATCATCTCGTCAGCATAACCCTTCGACCATACCTTTGATTTATGGGTGTGCCATTCCCTGAAGATATCCCCAAAGGTATCAGCTAGCTCTTCTTTTTCTTTCTTCTTTATGGCCTGTTTCTGTTCTGCCGGATCAACGCCGGCAAGCAACTTCATTTTTGCTTCAGACTGTTTCGCTCTGGCCTCAGTGAGTGGGATTTCAGGATAGGGCCCGATGACTAGAGTTTTTTCTTTCCCTTCGAACCGGTACCGCATGCGCCACACCTTTTTACCCGATGGGGGAACGAACAGGAAAAGACCTCCTGAATCTGCAAGTCGATATGATTTGTCTGTAGGCTTAGCTGCTTCTATCTGCTTAACGGTAAGCATGTGGGCATAAATCCGTGGTCATTTTCGAGTGTGCCCACAATATGCCCGCAAAAGTTTGGCGTAGTCAATTCATGTTGGGTAACGTCGGGTAATATAGAAATGGTGTGAAGGCAAGTGGAAAGGGGGTATTTGGTAATGTCAGGAAGTGCGAGGTAACGCTAATGTGGTGTCCCCTGCAGGAATCGAACCTGCAACTAGCCCTTAGGAGGGGCTCGTTATATCCATTTAACTAAGGGGACAAGGCGGCGGGATTATAGCGTTTTTTCCGCCGCCCGTTAAGCGCATTGCGATTAATTGCTTAATTTGCAGCCGTTTAGCCCTTTTTATCTGCTTCGGCCTTCGCTTTGGCTTTCTGTTCCTGGGTCATGTCGTTGCGAATCTGGGCGTGGCTTAGCAGGGCGAAGATAAAGGTGCCGCCGCAGATGTTGCCGGCGAGCGTCGGCAGCGCGAAGGGCCAGATGAACTCCTGCCAGGGCAGGGCTCCGCTGAAAATCAGATAGAAAATTTCCACACTGCCGACGACGATATGCGTGGTGTCCGCCAGCGCAATCAGCCAGGTCATCAGGATGATGACGATGACTTTCGCCGAGCCGGCGGCCGGGAACATCCAGACCATTGTCGCCACCAGCCAGCCGGAAATAATCGCGTTGGCAAACATTTCGGTCGGCGTGTTTTCCATGACTTTCTGGCTGATGCTTTGAAACGCCTCACGAGTGGCGTCATCGAAAATCGGCATGATATTAAACGCCCAGGCGGCGATAGCCCCACCCAATAAATTACCTAATAACACCACACCCCACAGGCGCAGCAATAATGCAATATTACCGGCGCTGGGTTTATGCATAATCGGCAGCACGGCGGTGACGGTATTTTCCGTAAACAGCTGCTGGCGGGCGAGAATGACAATAATAAAGCCGAAGGTGTATCCCAAATTCTCCAGCAGATAACCGCCGGGCAGGGCGCCAAGGTGAACATGAAAAATCCCCTTGGCCACCAGCGAAGCGCTAATTGATAAGCCGGCGGCAATCGCTGACCACAGTAGCGCCATGGCATCGCGCTCGAGCTCCTTTTCACCCTCCTGGCGAATCACCTCATGGGTGGCCATTGCCTGCGAAGGCAGACGCTCCTCATCCACTTCTATTTTCTCGCCATGTTGCTTCTCTTCGCTTTCAACTTCTCGTTCATCGCTATCATGCATACTGGTGGGGGTATTTTGTCGGGTCATGGCTGCTCTCCCTTTGTATTTGTTACTAAGCGTAGAGAGAAATCAGCGCGGCGGCACAGGATATGCTCCTAAATTCAGCGCAATGGCAAGAATAGCAATACGAATATTGCAAAATATGTATAGAATCGGGGAGCAACAATTATGCCAAAGAAGGCTATGCTGAAAGCAGCTACCCAACGATAAAATGCTAATGGGGGCGCCGTCCCGGATGCCTCCAGCGATAGTCAGAATTAACAGGGAGACACCTATGAATTATCGCCTGTCGGCGCTTGCGCTTGGCGCCACATTGCTGGTGGGATGTGCCAGTTCCAGCACTGACGATCGGCCGCAGGGGCGTTCAGATCCGCTTGAAGGGTTTAACCGTACCATGTTCAACTTCAACTTTAATGTGGTTGATCCTTATGTACTGCGTCCCGTCGCCGTCGCCTGGCGTGATTATGTGCCGCAACCGGCGCGTAATGGTTTAAGCAACTTCACCAGCAACCTTGAAGAGCCGGCGGTAATGGTCAACTCCTTCCTGCAGGGCGATCCCTATAAAGGCATGGTGCATTTCACACGCTTCTTCCTTAACACTATTCTCGGGATGGGTGGCTTAATCGACGTCGCAGGTATGGCGAACCCGCAGCTGCAGCGCGTTGAACCGCATCGCTTTGGTAGCACGCTGGGCCACTACGGCGTGGGCTACGGCCCGTACGTACAGCTGCCGTTCTATGGTAGTTTCACCCTGCGTGATGAGGGCGGCGACATGGCCGATGGCCTGTATCCGGTACTCTCCTGGCTGACCTGGCCGATGTCCATCGGTAAATGGGCGGTCGAAGGGATTGAAACGCGCGCTCAGCTGCTGGATTCCGACGGCCTGCTGCGCCAGTCTTCCGATCCATACATCCTGATGCGTGAAGCCTACTTCCAGCGGCACGACTTTATCGCCAACGGCGGTAAGCTGACGCCGGCCGATAATCCGAACGCGCAGGCGATTCAGGATGAGCTGAAAGATATCGATTCGCAGTAATCCACGCGGGTCAGAAAAGAAAAAGGGTGAACATGATGTTCACCCTTTTTTATACCGTTGGCTTATCAGAAGCGGTAGTTGAAGTTCGCGCCGTACAGCCAGGCGGTACCTTCAGAACGGAAGGTGTAAGGACCTTCTTTAATTTCCACGTGCTGACCGTGCATGTAAGAGACACCAACATCCACTGAAGCATCTTTATTGAACGCGTAGGTGGTACCGGCGCTCAGCCACAGGCGATCCTGATCCGGGATAGAGATGGAGCGGGTGCCAGCCGGAATCGGGCTATCATCGAAGGCGATACCGGTACGGAAGGTCCAGTTATCGTCATAGTAATAGGTGGTACCCAGCGCGATGCGGTAAGCATCTTTAAAGCCTTCATCTTTATAGAACAGCGTCTGGCCATTGCTACCGGTGGCCTTCAGCTCCTGGAACTGGCTCCAACTGGTGTAGGTCAGGCTATAGTGAACTGCCCACTGCGGCGCGACGCGGTTATAACCCGACAGTTCCCACATCTCTGGCAAGTTGAGGGTCAGCGAGCCGTTAGTGGTACGGCCATCGGTACCGGCCGGTAAACCGAAGTTGCCGAGGATCTGGTTATACGCGGACGGCAGATCGCTCTTATAGTTGCCATCAAAGTCGATTTTAACTTCCGAGCGGTAGGTGAAACCATAGCGGTTGTTCTTATCCAGCTCATACAGGATACCGGCGTTCCAGCCGAAACCCCATTCGTTGCCGTTCAAATGCGCAATCTGAGTGTCGGCAGGGATCTGGCTGACCCTGCCCGCCAGCGCTGGCGGCAGTTTACCGGAACCGGCAACGATTTGTCCTAAATCACCTGCGTAGCGTTCGATTTTCGCTTTCGCGTACACCGCGTCAAAACCTAAACCAAAGCTCCAGTTGCTGTTCAGGCGATAGGCGCCGCTTAAATTGAAGTTAACGGTGGTGAGATCGGTTGTGCCGCCCATACTGCCGGCAGCATAGTTATCAGCAAATTCAGTCGCGAGACCGTAGTTAGAGGTGATAGATGCGCCCCAACCAAACTGATCGTTAATTGGCGAAACAAAGTGGAGGTTTGGTACCCATGCCGTTGGGGCAATATTGTCTGCATTCAGACTTTTACCGGTCGGCGAAGTACCAGAAACATTAACGTCCGGGTCGACGAAGACGGCGCCTGCCGACATTGTCGGCCGGTCAAACATCATGATTAACGCGGGGTTACGGCTGGCGTTGCCCGCATCGTCAGCGATTGCCCCTTCACCGGAATAGGCACGACCAAGGCCGGAAGCGGAGAATTCATTTAACTGGAATCCTGCTGACCAGGCTTGGGTTGAAACAAGTGCTACAGCCACTGCAAGGGCAGATTGGGTAAAGCGGGTTTTCTGGCTCATGCCCATAACCTCATTGAGTTATTTTTATTTAAACTATGTTACATGCCGTAACAGAAGCGCGAAGTGTAGGGTCTGCTTTACAACAGAGAAATCAGACCAGTGGCCTGAGTATAGGTCTGACCAGATGAGTTGTTGCAAGTTTGTTTATAAGATTTTTCAAGTGTGATAACAGAAACGCGATCCAGCTGGCAAAATTGCCCTGCTTCGTCATACCCAATTTGGGGCATTTTTGTTTTGGATCATTTTTAAGTGTGATTTCTGTCACTTAAGCGTTTTCCTGCCATTAACAACTGGAGGGGGGACGAGGGCGGGCGTAAAATAGGCGCATTATTTGTCTGGCACCGAAGGTGCATATACAGAGGAAATCTACGATGAGTAAATGTAGCGCTGATGAAACCCCGGTTTGCTGCTGTATGGATGTTGGCACCATTGTGGACAACACCGACTGCACCGCCTCCTACAGCCGTGTGTTTGCAAACCGCGCTGAAGCGGAAGCAACCCTCGCCGCGCTGAGCGAAAAAGCCCGCAATGTGGAATCTGAACCGTGCAAAATTAACTCGACGTTCACCGACGTTGAGGGCGGCGTGCAGTTGAATATCGATTTTGTTTTTAGCTGTGAAGCGGAATCGCTGATCTTCCAGCTGGGGTTACGTTAATCCTCTCTCTTAACGCCTCTTTCCTGAGGCGTTATCTTTTCTATTCAATGTGTTTTGGCTCCCACTTTTTCTCTTCCCCGATTGGCTTAATGTAAAAAATTAGTTAAGACTAGTTATCAGGTCAGACCACTTGGTTTTATCGGTTAACAGGGGAGAGTTATGAGTCAGGCATTACCGCTTATCACCCGTCAGGGCGATCGCATTGCCATTGTCAGCGGTTTACGTACCCCATTTGCCCGTCAGGCGACGGCGTATCACGGCGTTCCGGCCGTAGATCTGGGTAAAATGGTCGTCGGCGAAATGCTGGCGCGCAGTGAAGTTCCCCCGGAAGTGATTGAACAGCTGGTCTTCGGCCAGGTTGTACAGATGCCGGAAGCGCCGAATATTGCTCGTGAAATCGTGCTCGGTACCGGCATGAATGTGCATACCGACGCCTATAGCGTCAGCCGCGCCTGCGCCACCAGTTTCCAGGCGGTAGCTAATATTGCCGAAAGCCTGATGGCCGGCACGATCCGCGCGGGCATCGCCGGCGGCGCTGATTCCTCCTCCGTTCTCCCCATCGGCGTGAGTAAAAAACTGGCCCGCACCCTGGTGGATGTCAATAAAGCGCGCACCCTTGGCCAACGGCTAAAACTCTTTTCCCGCCTGCGCCTGCGCGATCTTTTACCGGTGCCGCCTGCTGTCGCGGAATACTCAACCGGCCTGCGGATGGGCGACACCGCTGAGCAGATGGCGAAAACCTGGGGCATTAGCCGTGAAGATCAGGACGCGTTGGCGCTGCGTTCACACCAGCTTGCCGCCCGCGCCTGGGAAGAGGGCAAACTGGCCAGTGAAGTGATGACGGCCTATGTACCGCCTTATCGCGAGCCGCTGGAGCAAGATAACAATATTCGTAAAAATTCAACCCTGGCGGATTACCAAAAGTTACGTCCGGCGTTCGATCGTAAACACGGTAGCGTCACGGCGGCAAACAGTACGCCGCTCACCGACGGCGCCGCCGCGGTGATCATGATGACCGAATCCCGGGCCAAAGAGTTGGGGTTAACGCCGCTGGGCTACCTGCGTAGCTATGCTTTCACCGCTATTGATGTCTGGCAGGATATGTTGCTGGGGCCGGCGTGGGCGACGCCGCTGGCGTTGGATAGGGCGGGAATTACCCTTGCAGACCTCACGTTGATTGATATGCATGAAGCTTTCGCCGCGCAGACGCTGGCGAATCTACAATGTTTAGCCAGTAATCGTTTCGCCCGGGAAGTGCTGGGCCGTTCACAGGCAACCGGGGAAGTCGATGCCAGCAAGTTCAACGTGCTGGGCGGCTCTATCGCCTACGGACACCCCTTTGCGGCGACCGGCGCGCGCATGATTACCCAGACTTTGCATGAACTCCGGCGACGCGGCGGCGGATTTGGTCTGGTTACCGCCTGCGCGGCGGGAGGTTTAGGTTCCGCTATGGTTCTGGAGGCTGAATAATGGAAGCTGTAACAGCTTTTACGCTTGAAATTCGCCCGGATAACATCGCCGTTATTACCATCGACGCGCCCGGCGAAAAGATAAATACCCTGAAAGCCGAGTTCGGCGGCGAGGTGCGGACGATTATCCGCCAGCTCCGCGAAAATAAGGCGCTGCGCGGCGCCGTATTTATCTCCGCTAAACCCGATAACTTTATCGCCGGCGCGGATATCAACATGATTGCTCGTTGTACCAGCGCCGCAGAAGCCGAAGCGCTGGCGCGCCAGGGCCAGCAGATCATGTCCGAGATCCACGCGCTTTCTATCCCGGTGATTGCCGCCATTCACGGCGCCTGCCTTGGCGGCGGCCTGGAGCTGGCGCTGGCCTGTCATGGGCGAGTCTGTAGCGACGATGATAAAACGCGGTTGGGATTGCCGGAAGTGCAATTGGGGTTGCTACCGGGCTCCGGCGGCACTCAACGCCTGCCGCGGCTGATTGGCGTCAGTACGGCGCTGGAAATGATCCTCACCGGTAAACAATTGCGTCCGCGTCAGGCGTTGAAAGCCGGGCTGGTGGATGATGTTGTCCCGCAATCAATATTGCTGCGGACCGCGGTTGAGCTGGCGCTACAGGGCCGGCCGGCGAGCCGAACTGTACCGGTGCGCGAACGGGTACTTGCCGGGCCTCTGGGGCGTCAGCTGCTGTTCCGCATGGTGGCGAAAAAGACCCAGCAAAAAACGCAGGGTAATTACCCGGCGGCAGAACGTATTTTACAGGTGATAGAAAACGGACTGGCGCACGGCTGCAGCAGCGGTTACGCCGAAGAGGCGCGAGCGTTTGGCGAACTGGCGATGACGCCGCAATCGCAAGCGTTACGTTCTATTTTCTTTGCCAGCACCGATCTGAAAAAAGATCGTGGCGCCGAAGCTGACCCCGCTGCGCTGAATAGCATTGCTGTACTCGGCGGCGGCTTAATGGGGGGCGGTATTGCTTACGTCACCGCCTGTAAAGGCGGCCTGCCGGTACGCATAAAAGACATTCAGGCGAAAGGCATCAATCATGCGCTCAAGTACAGTTGGGATCTGCTGGATAAGCAGGTGCGTCGCCGCTATCTGCGCGCCAGTGAACGCGATCGTCAGCTGGCGCTGATTTCCGGCGCTACGGATTATCATGGCTTTGCCCATCGCGATGTGGTCATCGAAGCGGTGTTTGAGGATCTGGCGCTGAAGCAGCGGATGGTTGGCGAGATCGAACAATGCTGCGGGCCGCAGACGATCTTTGCCTCCAATACCTCATCGCTACCGATCGGCGAGATCGCCGCTCAGGCCGCACGGCCTGAGAAGGTAATTGGTCTGCACTTTTTCAGCCCGGTCGAAAAAATGCCGCTGGTTGAGGTTATCCCGCATGCAACGACCGATGAGCAAACCATCGCCACGGTGGTGAAGCTGGCGAAGCTGCAGGGGAAAACGCCGATCGTGGTTGCCGACCGTGCCGGTTTTTATGTTAACCGTATTCTGGCGCCCTATATCAATGAAGCCATGCGCCTGCTGCTGGAGGGCGAGCCGGTTGAACATATTGATAATGCGTTGGTTAAATTTGGTTTCCCGGTTGGACCTATTCAGTTGCTGGATGAAGTCGGCATTGATACCGGCACTAAGATTATCCCGGTACTGGAGACCGCTTTTGGTGAACGTTTTAGCCCGCCTGCAAACATCATTGACGCGATTTTGAAGGATGATCGCAAAGGCAGAAAAAATAATCGCGGTTTCTATCTTTATGAGACAAAAAGGCGTAAAAGCAAAAAACGGGCTGACCCGGCTATTTACCCATTATTGGCAGTAGCAAGTCCGCGGGCGCGTTTGTCTGCTCAGCAGGTCGCTGAACGCTGCGTGATGATGATGCTCAACGAGGCGGCGCGCTGTTTTGATGAACAGATCGTACGTAGCGCGCGTGATGGCGATATTGGCGCCGTCTTTGGCATAGGTTTTCCGCCGTTTCTCGGCGGCCCGTTCCGCTATATGGATAGCCTCGGCGCGGGTGAAGTCGCCGCAATCTTGCAGCGTCTGGCCGCACAGTACGGCCCTCGTTTTTCTCCGTGCGACACCTTATTGCGCATGGCCGAGCAGGGGGCGACCTTTTGGCCCACTGGTGAACGGACGACCTAAGTTATGGTCAAAAGAAGGTAAATCCAACGTTGGCTGGCGCTGTTGATTGGCGGTTTTGTAAACAAATATTGACTATACTTACGCCATTGAGGTAAAAAACAGCGTTTCATTCGTTGGATGGATCAGGCACAATGCCCGGCCACCGGGTCGCCTGCGTATTGTTTACGCAGAGCGAGTTGCGGTGATTCTGGTTAACAAAAGCGGTGCAATATGCAAGTTTTTATCATGCGTCACGGCGACGCTGCCCTCGATGCAGCCAGTGACTCCGTTCGTCCATTAACCGTTTGCGGTTGTGACGAATCTCGTCAGATGGCAACCTGGCTGAAAGGTCAAAAAGTGGATATTGAGCGGGTGCTTGTCAGCCCTTACCTGCGTGCAGAGCAAACTCTCGACGTGGTAGGGGAGTGCATGAACCTGCCGAAAGATGTCGACGTGATGCCGGAACTCACGCCGTGCGGCGATGTAGGGATGGTTAGCGCTTATCTTCAGGCGCTGGCGAATGAGGGCGTGAAAACGGCGCTGGTCGTTTCACACCTGCCGTTGGTGGGGTACCTCGTCTCAGAGCTGTGCCCGGGGGAAACGCCCCCGATGTTTACTACCTCAGCGATTGCCTGCGTCACCCTCGACGCCGACGGCAAGGGCGAATTCAACTGGCAGATGAGCCCCTGCAATTTGAGAATGGCGAAAGCCATCTAAGGCTTTCCACCCTCGGAGCTTCCGCTTACGGAAGCTCCGGCGGCAACCACTCTTCAACTTCAATCAGTACCAATAGCGCGGCATCGCCGCCGTACTCTTTTGGTGCCTGATGGAACGCCATAATATGCGGATGTTGCGCCAGCCACAGCGGCGTTTGCTGCTTGAGGATGTGTTTGCCGTGTCCGTGCATCACGCAGGCGCAGAAGATATGTTCGCGGCGGCAGGCGGCAATCAGCGCGCCCAATTCTTGTTTTGCCTGCATCTGGGTTAGGCCATGTAGATCGAGAAACAGCTCCGGCGAATAGTCGCCGCGGCGCAGCTTTTTCAGCTCAAAATGGCTGACATCCGCGCGCACGTACTTCATCGCGCCTTCCGTATTGAGCAACGGCTGAAATTCGTCGGAAAAATAGTGGCTGTTATCCACCTGTTCCTGCAGCAATCGCTTAGGCGGTACCTCGCTGAGCTTCTTGCGCTGCGGGCGGTGTACGATGGTGTCCTGTTTAATTTGCCGGGTGCCGGTCATTAGCTGGCGGAATAGCGCCTGATCCTCCGCGCTTAGCGGTGTTTTCTTTTTCATTGCCCAATCTCACTATTTCTTTTCGTTAGTTTACCCGACTCGCCCGCGCTTCAGGCAAGGAAAACCTATTTTTCCCCACTCCGGCTGCGCAAGAATGCTGATTTATCGCCGCCGTCGTGGCAAACTAGCCGCCGAATTTATAGCAGAGCGTGCCCTGGAGGATTGCGTGGATAAAATTTTTGTTGATGAAGCGGTCAATGAGCTGCAGACCATTCAGGACATGCTGCGTTGGGCGGTAAGTCGTTTTAGCGCCGCCAACATCTGGTACGGTCATGGCACCGATAACCCGTGGGATGAGGCCGTACAGCTGGTATTACCCTCGCTGTACCTGCCGTTAGATATACCGGAAGATATGCGCACCGCGCGCCTGACCTCCAGCGAAAAACATCGTATCGTCGAGCGCGTGATTCGCCGCGTCAACGAACGCATACCCGTCGCTTACCTGACCAACAAAGCATGGTTCTGCGGCCATGAATTCTATGTCGATGAGCGCGTGCTGGTACCGCGCTCGCCGATTGGCGAACTGATCAATAACCAGTTCTCCGGGCTGATAAATCACAAACCGCAGCATATTCTCGATATGTGTACCGGTAGCGCCTGTATTGCCATCGCCTGCGCCTATGCCTTCCCGGAAGCGGAAGTCGACGCTGTCGATATCTCCCCGGACGCGCTGGCCGTTGCCGAACATAACGTTGAAGAACATGGCCTGATTAACCAGGTTACCCCGATCCGCTCCGATCTGTTCCGCGATCTGCCGAAGCTGCAGTACGATCTGATCGTGACCAATCCGCCGTACGTTGATGAAGAAGATATGGCCGATCTGCCCGATGAATATGAGCATGAGCCGGTTCTGGGTCTGGCTTCCGGTAGCGATGGCCTGAAGCTAACGCGCCGCATTCTTGGCTGCGCGCCGGATTACCTCAACGACGACGGTATTCTGATTTGTGAAGTCGGTAACAGCATGGTACATCTGATGGAGCAGTACCCGGACGTGCCGTTCACCTGGCTTGAGTTTGATAACGGCGGTGATGGCGTCTTTATGCTGACTAAACAGCAGCTCATTGACGCGCGTGCGCATTTCGGCATTTATAAAGACTAAAAAACAACACGCAAACATAACGAAAAGAATGGAGCCGTGATGGCAGGAAATACAATTGGACAACTCTTTCGCGTCACCACCTTCGGCGAATCGCACGGCCTGGCGCTGGGTTGCATCGTCGACGGGGTGCCGCCAGGCATTCCGCTGACCGAAGCTGACCTGCAGCACGATCTGGATCGCCGTCGCCCTGGGACATCGCGTTACACCACCCAGCGCCGCGAACCGGACCAGGTGAAAATCCTTTCCGGCGTCTTCGAAGGCGTGACCACCGGCACCAGTATTGGCCTGTTGATTGAAAACACCGATCAGCGTTCCCAGGACTACGGCGCGATTAAAGATCTGTTCCGCCCGGGTCATGCGGATTACACCTACGAGCAGAAATACGGCCTGCGCGACTATCGCGGCGGCGGCCGTTCGTCTGCGCGTGAAACCGCGATGCGCGTGGCGGCCGGGGCGATTGCCAAAAAATTCCTCGCGGCTAAATTTGGTATTGTGATCCGCGGTTGCCTGACGCAGATGGGCGATATTCCGCTGGCCATCAAAGACTGGGATCAGGTTGAGCAGAACCCGTTCTTCTGCCCGGATCCGGATAAAATCGACGCGCTGGATGAACTGATGCGCGGCCTGAAAAAAGAGGGCGACTCGATTGGCGCGAAAGTGACCGTCGTGGCTGACGGCGTTCCTCCGGGCCTCGGCGAGCCGGTGTTCGACCGCCTGGATGCCGATATCGCCCACGCGCTGATGAGCATCAACGCGGTGAAAGGGGTAGAAATCGGCGATGGTTTTGAGGTGGTCAAACTGCGCGGCAGCGAAAACCGCGACGAAATCACCAAAGCCGGCTTCCAGAGTAACCACGCCGGCGGCATTCTTGGCGGTATCAGCAGCGGCCAGCAAATAGTTGCTAACATCGCGCTGAAACCCACCTCCAGTATTACCGTTCCCGGTCATACGATTAACCGCTTCGGCGAAGAAGTCGAAATGATCACCAAAGGGCGTCACGATCCGTGCGTCGGCATTCGCGCGGTTCCGATCGCCGAGGCCATGCTGGCTATCGTGTTAATGGATCACTTTATGCGTCAACGCGCGCAGAATGGCGACGTGACAACATCAATTCCACGCTGGTAACCGATGAAAAATACCGTTATCGCACTGCTGGCGCTTTTGGCCAGCACCGCCAGCCTGGCGGCGACGCCGTGGCAGAAAATATCCCAGCCGATTAGCGGCAGCGCCCAGTCTATTGGCGCGTTTGCCAATGGCTGCATCGTCGGCGCCCAGCCGCTACCGCTGAACTCCCCTGATTACCAGGTGATGCGTACCGATCAGCGTCGCTATTTCGGCCATCCGGTTCTCGTGCAGTTTATTCAGCGGCTGAGTTTGCAGGCGCACAATAAAGGTATGGGGACGGTGCTGATTGGCGATATGGGCATGCCTGCCGGCGGGCGCTTTAACGGCGGCCACGCTAGCCATCAGTCGGGTCTGGATGTTGATATTTTCCTGCAATTGCCGCAGACCCGTTGGACCTCCGCGCAACTGCTGAAACCACAGGCGCTGGATTTAGTCGCCCGTGATGGCAAGCGGGTGGTGCCGTCACTGTGGAGCCCGCAAATCAGTAACCTGATTAAAATGGCGGCGGAAGATAATGATGTGACGCGTATTTTCGTCAACCCGGCTATCAAACAGCAATTGTGTCTCGATGCTGGTAACGATCGCCAATGGCTACGCAAAGTTCGCCCGTGGTTCCAGCATCGCGCCCACATGCACGTGCGCCTGCGCTGCCCGGCGGGCAGCCTCGAGTGCGAAGATCAAGCGCCGCCGCCGGCTGGCGATGGCTGCGGAGCCGAGCTGCAAAGCTGGTTTGAACCGCCTAAACCTGGGTCAACCCCACCTGTGAAGAAGACGCCGCCTCCGCTGCCGCCTTCCTGCCAGGCGCTACTGGATGAGCATCTTCTCTAATGGATAGTTTTGTCGAACTGTTTATGGTGTCGCCAATGGTTTTGGTGGCGCTCTTTTTCGTCGCGATTCTGGCCGGATTTATTGATTCCTTAGCTGGCGGCGGCGGGTTGTTAACCGTCCCGGCGCTGATGGCGGCGGGTATGCCGCCCGCTCAGGCATTGGCGACCAACAAGCTACAGGCCTGCGGCGGTTCCATTTCCGCGACGCTCTACTTTATCCGTCGCAAGGTGGTAAATCTTGCCGATCAGAAACTCAATATTCTGATGACGTTTATCGGCTCGACGGCGGGGGCGCTGCTGGTGCAGCACGTGCAGTCCGATATTTTGAAGCAAATCCTGCCGCTGCTGGTGATCGGCATTGGGCTGTACTTTTTGCTGATGCCTAAGCTTGGCGAATCCGATCGTCAGCGTCGCCTGTATGGTTTGCCGTTCGCGCTGGTCGCTGGCGGCAGCGTGGGTTTCTACGACGGTTTTTTTGGCCCCGGCGCCGGTTCTTTTTATGCGCTGGCCTTTGTGACGCTCGCCGGGTTTAATCTCGCGAAATCCACCGCTCACGCCAAACTGCTAAACGCTACCTCCAATATTGGCGGCCTGCTGCTGTTTATCATTGGCGGCAAAGTGATTTGGGCTACCGGTTTTGTGATGATGGCCGGACAGTTTATCGGCGCTCGCGCCGGTTCGCGGCTGGTGCTGAGTAAAGGGCAGTCGCTGATTCGGCCGATGATCGTCATCGTCTCCGCGGTGATGAGCGCTAAACTTCTTTACGACAGCCACGGGGCTGAGATTTTGCAGTGGTTGGGAATTCACTAATGCAACAGCAACACCATTATCAGCAGTTAGTCGAGATCTTCGACAAGTGCTTCGCCGATGATTTTAATACCCGTCTGATTAAAGGCGACGACGAACCGATCTATCTTCCTGCAGATAGCGAAGTGCCCTATAACCGGATTGTGTTTGCTCACGGCTTTTACGCCAGCGCGCTGCACGAAATTTCCCATTGGTGTATCGCCGGCAAGGCGCGGCGCGAGCAGGTAGATTTTGGTTACTGGTACTGCCCGGACGGCCGCGATGCGATGACGCAAAGCAAGTTCGAAGACGTCGAGGTCAAGCCACAGGCTTTTGACTGGTTGTTCTGCACGGCGGCGGGATTTCCGTTTAACGTCAGCTGTGACAACCTCGAAGGCGACTTTGAGCCTGACCGCATCGCCTTTCAACGGCGCGTACATGCCCAGGTGATGACCTATCTGGAGCAAGGGATCCCTGAGCGACCGGCACGCTTTATTCGCGCGCTGCAACAGTATTATCAAACGCCGCCGCTGACGGCAGAACAATTTCCGTGGCCGGAAGACCTGCACTAAAGCCACGTTCTACAAATGAAAGAGGAAAGACGATGATCGCGGAGTTTGAATCACGCATTCTGGCGTTAATTGACGATATGGTAGACCACGCCAGTGATGACGAACTGTTTGCTGGCGGTTATCTGCGCGGCCACCTGACGCTGGCGGTGGCTGAGCTGGAAGGGGAAGGGGAACATACGGCGCAGGCGATTAATGATAAAGTCGCCAGCAGCCTGGAAAAGGCCATCAGCGCGGGCGAACTATCGCCGCCGGATCAGATTCTGGTGCAAGGGATGTGGAATAACCTGTACCAGCAGGCGAAAAATCAGGCCTGATAAATGGTGTCATCCGGATGAGGCGTTAGCCCACATCCGGAAACTCTCCCCGGTCGCGCTGCGCCTACCGGGGCGACTAAACCCAGGTCGGGATAAGGCGCAAGTCGGCGTTATTTTACCGCTTTTCCCTTCAGCAGTTTTCTTACCCACAGTCGATTCGGATTCAGCGCCGCGAGGGTTTCGCTATCCAGCGGTAGCGGTTCTTCACTCATCTGCGCGGCCAGCAGTTCGGCGCTCAATGGCGCGGTGCACAACCCACGAGATCCCAATGCCGCGAGCATAAACAGATTGTGATAGACCGGCGCGCTGCCGACATTTTCCTGCTGTTGGTGAAGCGTGGCGTACTGCGTCAACGTTTTCTCATAATCCGGAACGTTGCCCACCATCGGCAGGTGATCGCGGGTAGCGCAGCGTACGCCGCAGCGGGCTTCGTTGCCGCTAACATCCACCTCTTTTGCCCATGCCGCCTGCGGGAAACAATCAATCAGGCGCTGGCGATTTTGCCACTGATCTTCGGCGCTGAAATCGGTATCCGTCTTGCCGCGATGATAGCTGGCGCCGATACAGTGTTGCTGATTCTTGGGATTTTGCGGCGTCAGATAGCCGTCATAACATAACACCTGGCGCAGGGCGGAAAGCCCCAGCGTGGTGGGGATATGGCTGACCTGGCCGCCGACCGGATAAGCCGGTAACTGCCCGGTCTGGGCAAAATCAGTCAGGCGATGTCCGTTCGCCAGTACTACCGCCTGATGACGATGCTGCTGATTGAGCAACCAGCCGTCGCCCTCCGCGCTGAGCGTTTCGACGGGATAACCGTAGTGGCTGCGTAATCCCTGTGTCGCCGCCAGCGCCAGCAATTCTGCCGTCAACTGCTGCGGGCACAGCCAGCCGCCGGCCGGATAGGTGATACCGCCGCAGCCGGTATCGACGCCGGTCAGTTCAGCAACCTGCTCCGCCGTCACCGCGCAGGCGATCTCGGCCGGTAAATCTGAAGCCAGCATTTGGGCGATTTTCTGCGTGCTTTTTTCATCCCAGGCGAGTTGGGTTACGCCGCACCATTGATGATCAAATTCCACTGGCAGGGCGTCGTAGAGGCGGCGCGCGAAAGTAAACGCCGCCGGGAAAAAGCGCGCCAGCGAAGGGTCGTGCTGGCTTAATAGCGGATACAGCGCGCCCTGACGATTGCCGGATGCGCCGCTGGCGGGCGCATCGTCAGCGCAGTACAACGTCACCTGCCAGCCGCGACGCAGCAGCGCCAGCGAGAGCAGTGCGCTGGCGATACCGCCGCCGATCACCGCCGCTTCGCGCGATTGACTACCGCTGCGGGCAAACCATGGCGTCCGCGCGAATGTCGGAACGTCGGCGGTCAATTCACCGATTAGCATTTCGCGCTTGCGACCAAAGCCTTTGCGTTTTTGCATGCTAAAGCCGGCCTCCTGCAGCCCGCGGCGAACGAAGCCAGCGGAGGTGAAGGTCGCCAGCGTGCCGCCGGGGCGGGCCAGACGCGCCATGGCGGAAAACAGCCCCGGCGTCCACATATCCGGGTTTTTCGCCGGCGCGAAGCCGTCGAGGAACCAGGCGTCGACCTGGCGGTTGAGTGAATCGTCAAGCTGGTCGGTGAGCGTGTTGATATCGCCAAACCATAAATCCAGCGTGACGCGGCCATCGTCGAGCAGCAGGCGGTGGCAGCCCGCGATTGGCAATGGCCACTGCGCCTGTAGCTGTTCAGCCCATGGCGCCAGTTCCGGCCAGTGCTGGTGCGCCAGGCGCAGGTCATCGGCCTTCAGGGGAAATTTTTCAAAACTGATGAAATGTAATCTTTGCAGCGTAGCCTGCGGATTATCGCGACGAAAAACAGCAAACGCCTGCCACAGCGTCAGGAAATTGAGCCCGGTGCCGAAGCCGCTCTCCGCGACGATAAATAGCGGGCGCGGGTGGGTTGGAAAACGGCTATCAAGCTGGTTGCCGTTGAGAAAAACGTAGCGCGTCTCTTCCAGACCGTTGTCATTAGAAAAATAAACGTCGTCAAAATCTCGGGAAACAGGTGTACCCTCAGCGTTGAATTCCAGGTTGGCGGGTTGTATGGCGTTTTGTTTCACGTAAGTTACTCGAATCACAAGGCGTAGCGCGATCTTAACGATGTGTGCCAGAAGGCGCAAATTTATACACAAAATGGCTGATCGGACTTGTTCGGCGTACAAGTGTACGCTATTGTGCGACTCGAAACTTAAAATAGTGCGACTTACAGAGGTATTGAATGAAACGTGCAGTGATTACTGGCTTGGGCATCGTTTCCAGCATCGGTAATAACCAGCAGGAAGTCCTGGCATCTCTGCGTGAAGGACGTTCAGGGATCACTTTCTCTCAGGAGCTGAAGGATTCAGGAATGCGTAGCCACGTATGGGGCAACGTCAAACTGGATACCACGGGCCTCATTGACCGCAAAGTAGTTCGCTTTATGAGCGATGCATCTATCTATGCTTATCTGTCCATGGAGCAGGCGGTAGCCGACGCCGGTCTGGCGCCGGAAGCATACCAGAACAACCCGCGTGTCGGCCTGATTGCAGGTTCCGGCGGCGGCTCCCCGAAATTCCAGGTCTTCGGCGCCGATGCCATGCGTAGCCCGCGTGGTCTGAAAGCCGTGGGCCCATACGTTGTGACTAAAGCGATGGCTTCCGGCGTATCTGCCTGCCTCGCCACGCCGTTTAAAATCCACGGCGTCAACTACTCTATCAGCTCCGCTTGCGCCACTTCCGCACACTGCATCGGTAACGCGGTAGAACAGATTCAGCTGGGCAAACAGGACATCGTCTTTGCCGGCGGCGGCGAAGAGCTGTGCTGGGAAATGGCTTGTGAATTCGACGCCATGGGCGCGCTGTCCACTAAATACAACGATTCTCCGGACAAAGCGTCCCGTACCTATGATGCGAACCGCGACGGTTTCGTTATCGCGGGCGGCGGCGGCATGGTCGTGGTGGAAGAGCTGGAACACGCGCTGGCGCGCGGCGCACATATTTATGCGGAGATCGTCGGTTACGGTGCGACTTCCGATGGCGCGGACATGGTTGCTCCATCTGGCGAAGGCGCAGTGCGCTGCATGCAGATGGCGATGCACGGCGTTGATACCCCGATCGACTACCTGAACTCCCACGGCACTTCTACTCCGGTAGGCGACGTGAAAGAGCTGGGCGCTATCCGCGAAGTCTTCGGCGACAACAGCCCGGCTATCTCCGCCACCAAAGCGATGACCGGCCACTCTCTGGGCGCCGCAGGCGTACAGGAAGCCATCTACTCTCTGCTGATGCTGGAGCACGGTTTTATCGCGCCAAGCATCAACATCGAAGAGATGGACGAGCAGGCTGCCGGCCTTAACATCGTCACCAAACCGACCGATGCTCAGTTGACCACCGTGATGTCCAACAGCTTCGGCTTCGGCGGCACCAACGCGACCCTGGTTATGCGTAAATACAGCGCCTAATTGGTTAGAGTCAGTACCAGGGGAGCCCGAGGCTCCCCTTTTTTTGACGTCTTGACAGCGCCTGGCGAGAGCAGGCAAATTGCTCGCCATCATTCCCATTCCATCTTCTCGCCTTGCTCTGCAAAACTGGGGTAACGCATGTCCGCAGCGACAAAAACGATAAACAACGCTTCAGAGAATCTCTCGCTATTTCGCATTACCTTTGCGGTTTTTCTGACCTATATGACCGTGGGGTTGCCGCTACCGGTTATCCCGCTATTTGTGCACCACGATCTCGGCTTTGGCAACACACTCGTCGGCGTGGCCGTCGGCATCCAGTTTCTCGCCACGGTATTAACCCGCGGCTATGCCGGGAGGCTGGCCGATCAGTACGGCGCGAAACGCTCGGTGCTGCAAGGAATGTTGGCCTGTGCTCTGGCCGGCTGCGCCTGGCTGGCGGCGGCGCTGCTGCCGGTGCCGGTAATGGCCAAATTTGGCCTGCTGGTGCTGGGACGTTTGATTCTCGGCTTTGGTGAAAGCCAACTGCTGACCGGCAACTTAAGCTGGGGATTAGGGCTGGTTGGCCCGCGGCGTTCCGGTAAAGTGATGTCGTGGAACGGCATGGCGATGTACGGGGCGCTGGCGGTGGGCGCGCCGCTGGGGCTGCTGATTTACAGCCGCTTCGGCGTGGCGGCGTTGGCCTGCGTTACGATGGCGCTGCCGCTGCTGGCGTGGGCGATTAACGGTACGGTCCGTAAAGTTCCCGCCCACGGCGGCGAGCGTCCTTCGCTATGGAGCGTCATCGGCATGATCTGGCGGCCGGGAATTGGTCTCGGCCTGCAGGGCGTCGGCTTTGCGGTGATCGGTACCTTTGTTTCACTCTATTTCGCCAGCCACGGCTGGGCGATGGCCGGCTTCACGTTGACCGCGTTTGGCGGCGCTTTTGTCCTGATGCGTATTCTGTTCGGCTGGATGCCGGATCGCTTTGGCGGCATTAAGGTGGCGATGGTATCACTGCTGATTGAAGCGATTGGTCTGACGCTGCTATGGCAAGCGCCGGGCGCCTGGGTGGCGCTGGCGGGCGCCGCTTTGACCGGCTGCGGTTGCTCGCTCATCTTCCCGGCGCTGGGCGTTGAGGTAGTCAAACGGGTTCCGGCCCAGGTTCGCGGCACCGCGCTTGGCGGCTATGCCGCGTTTCAGGATATCTCTTACGGCGTCACTGGCCCGCTGGCTGGCCTGCTTGCCACCTCGCTTGGCTATGCTTCCGTGTTCCTTGCCGGGGCGATTTGCGCGGTATTGGGCATTGGTGTCACTTTACTGACGCTGCGTAAGTAATGGCATCATGGCGGCGTTCTGGCCGCCATGATTGTTTTTAGCTTACAGCACCAGCCACAGCAGAATAATCACCACCAGCAGGGCAATCGCCACCGTCCACGCTTTTTTGCTATACACCGCATGGGGGGCGGGCAGCGGCTCGACCGGAGTAATTGCCATTGTCGCCTGGGCGCGGGCCACGCGTAGCGCAAAGACCTTATTTAATAGCGTTAGCACCTGCGGGCTGGTTAAGGTCGTCGTGGGCGTCACCTGCCAGCTGCTTTGCGCGAAATCGGCGATTTTCTGCCACTCCTGCGCCTCCAGCGGTTGCTTGAGCGCTGCCTGCAGCGAATTCATCGTCGGCGCGGTTTGCGCGCTCAGCGTTTGTCGCGCCTGCAGCCAGTACGAGAGCGGGGTGAAGTGGGTGGCGGGGATCAGTTCGCCGGATTTCACGCCGCACAGCTCAAGCATTGATTGCCAGATAAGCTTGCTCGATTCGCCGGTTGCGGCGGCCAGTTTGGTCACTAGTTGATTCAGGGTGTTATGTTCCGCCGGCAGCAAAGGGCGCAGCGTCGGCGTACGCTGCTGCGGCTGCGGGATCGCCAACTGACCGTTTTGCAGCAGATGCAGCACGTTCTCCAGCTGCGCCTGGGTCAGCGCATGCAGCACGGTTTGACCGTAATTCTGGCGGATATAATCGCTCACCGCCTGACGGTTATTTCCCTGAGTCAGCAGTTCGCTGAGCTGGGCGAGAATTTGCCGATGGTGGTGGTTTTGCTGAGCGATACTTAAGCGCTGATTCAGGTTGCTCTCAGCCGCGCTGAAATGGCTCGCCAGCAGCGGCGTGTCGCCTTTCAGACCCAGATCGTGCTTCACGCAGGCCCACACTTCGGCGTTTTGCTGCGATGTCAGCGTCACCAGACGCGTTATCAGCCGCTCCAGAACGGTGCGTTGCTGCATGGTGAGCGCGTTTGGGCCCACGGCGGATGCGCCGGATGGGCCAGTCCCCGGAGGGCGATCGGACATACCTGAAACGGGTGGTGTCATGATGAATCCTTACCGTAGTGCTGTACTTAAGCCGGGTGATGATGTTCCTGGCGGCCAGATTATGGCACACTTCCCCGGTTTACTCTCGTTCTCAGACAGGTACTGAACCGTGAAAATCCTCGTTGATGAAAATATGCCCTATGCGCGTGAGCTTTTTAGCCGTTTGGGAGACGTGCAGGCCGTTCCCGGTCGTCCCATTCCGCAGGAAGCGTTAACCGACGCCGACGCGCTGATGGTGCGTTCCGTCACTAAGGTGAATGAAGCGCTGCTCTCCGGTAAGGCAATTAAGTTTGTCGGCACCGCCACCGCAGGCACCGATCATGTCGATCAAGCGTGGTTACAGCAGGCGGGGATTGGCTTTTCCGCCGCGCCGGGCTGTAATGCGATCGCGGTGGTGGAGTATGTTTTCTCGGCGCTGCTGATGCTCGCCGAGCGCGACGGATTCGCGCTGGCTGATCGTACCGTCGGTATCGTCGGCGTCGGCAACGTTGGCGGGCGTTTGCAAAAACGTCTGGAAGCGCTGGGAATTAAAACATTACTCTGCGATCCGCCGCGCGCCGATCGTGGCGATGAAGGCGACTTCCGCAGCCTGGACGAGCTGGTGCAGCAGGCGGATGTCCTGACTTTCCACACGCCGTTGTTTAAAGACGGGCCGTATAAAACGCTGCATCTGGCCGATGAAGCGCTGATTAGCCGCCTGCAGCCGGGGGCGATCCTGATTAACGCCTGCCGTGGCCCGGTGGTGGATAACGCGGCGCTGCTCAAGCGCTTGCAGGCCGGGCAGCAGCTGAGCGTGGTGCTTGACGTCTGGGAACCCGAACCGGATCTGAATACCGAGTTGCTGGCGCGTGTCGATATCGGTACCTCGCATATCGCCGGTTATACCCTTGAAGGCAAAGCGCGCGGCACCACCCAGGTTTTTGAAGCCTATAGCGCGTTTATTGGCCATTCGCAGCAGGTGGCGCTGGATACGCTACTGCCGGCGCCGGAATTTGGCCGCATCACTCTGCACGGCCCACTCGATCAGGCGACGCTGAAAAGGCTGGTCCATTTGGTGTATGATGTGCGCCGCGATGATGCGCCGCTGCGTAAAGTGGCAGGCATTGCCGGCGAATTCGACAAGCTGCGCAAAAATTATCAGGAACGCCGCGAATGGTCTTCCCTGTACGTACAGTGCAGCGATGAAAAAGCAGCGACGCTGCTGCGTCAGCTCGGTTTTAATGCCGTACATCATCCTGTTCGTTAATATCTTCTTAATGCCCCTGTCGGATAATCCGGCAGGGTCGCTATTTTCTGGAGTACACCACCATGTCTGAAGGCTGGAATATTGCCGTACTGGGCGCAACCGGCGCCGTAGGCGAAGCCCTGCTTGAAACCCTTGCTGAACGCCAGTTTCCGGTAGGCGAAATTTATGCGCTGGCGCGCAATGAAAGCGCGGGCGAACATCTGCGTTATGGTGGCAAATCGGTCATCGTGCAGGACGCCGCCGACTTTGACTGGACCCAGGCCCAGTTGGCTTTCTTCGCCGCGGGCGTCGAAGCCAGCGCGGCGTATGTCGAAGAAGCCACCAACGCCGGTTGTCTGGTTATCGATCTTAGCGGCCTGTTTGCGCTGGAGCCGGACGTGCCGCTGGTGGTGCCGGACGTCAACCCGTTCGTGCTCGGCGACTACCGCAACCGTAACGTGATCGCGGTACCAAACAGCCTGACCAGCCAACTGCTGACGGCGCTGAAGCCGCTGATCGATGATGGCGGCCTGTCGCGTATTACCGTTACCAACCTGCTGTCTGCCTCGGCGCAGGGGAAAAAAGCGGTCGATGCGCTGGCGGGGCAGAGCGCGAAACTGCTGAACGGTATTCCGATTGATGAAGACGATTTCTTTGGGCGCCAGCTGGCTTTCAACATGCTGCCGATCCTGCCGGATCGCGAAGGTAGCGTGCGCGAAGAACGACGTATCGTCGATGAAGCGCGCAAAATTCTCCAGGATGACGGCCTGATGATTTCCGCGAGCGTCGTGCAATCGCCGGTCTTCTATGGCCATGCGCAGATGGTGAATTTTGAAGCGCTGCGTCCGCTGGCGGCGGAGGAGGCGCGCGACGCCTTTACCCGCGGCGAGGATATCGAGCTTTCCGAAGAGGGCGAATTCCCGACGCAGGTCGGCGATGCTTCCGGAAATGCGCGTCTGTCTATCGGTTGCGTGCATAACGATTATGGCATGCCCGAGCAAATTCAGTTCTGGTCGGTGGCCGATAACGTCCGCTTTGGCGGCGCGCTGATGGCGGTGAAAATCGCCGAGAAGCTGGTTCAGGAGTATTTGTACTGATGTCTGAACCACAGCAGCAGCCGGTGTATAAAATCGCGCTGGGCATCGAGTACGACGGCAGCAAATACTACGGCTGGCAGCGGCAAAACGAAGTGCGCAGCGTGCAGGAAAAGCTGGAAAAGGCGCTGTCGCAGGTGGCGGCCGAACCGGTACACGTATTCTGCGCCGGGCGTACCGACGCCGGCGTACACGGTACCGGCCAGGTGGTGCACTTTGAAACCCGCGCTCAGCGTAAAGACGCCGCGTGGACGCTGGGCGTAAATGCGAATTTACCTGGTGACATCGCCGTGCGTTGGGTGAAGCATGTTGCGGACGATTTTCACGCCCGCTTCAGCGCGACGGCCCGTCGTTACCGCTACGTCATCTATAATCACCGCCTGCGCCCGGCGGTGTTAAGTCAGGGGGTGACGCATTATTACCACCCTCTGGATGCCGGGCGGATGCATCGCGCCGCGCAGTGTTTAATTGGCGAGAATGACTTCACCTCGTTTCGCGCGGTGCAATGTCAGTCGCGCACGCCGTGGCGCAACGTGATGCATATCAACGTGACCCGTCACGGGGCTTATGTGGTGGTGGATATCAAAGCGAACGCTTTTGTTCATCATATGGTAAGGAACATCGTCGGCAGCCTGATGGAAGTAGGCGCCGGAAACCAGCCAGAGAGCTGGATTGCAGAACTGCTGGCGGCGAAGGACCGGACTCTGGCTGCCGCGACGGCGAAAGCGGAAGGATTGTATCTGGTGTCGGTGGATTATCCGGCCCATTTCGACCTGCCGGTGATGCCGATGGGCCCGCTGTTTTTGGCGGACTAATATCAGCGCCCCCGTAACAGGGGGCGGTTGTCACTAAAGGCTAAGACAAATATGGACCTGATTCATTTTTTGATTGATTTCATCCTGCATATTGATGTGCACCTTGCGGAGCTGGTCGCACAGTATGGCGTCTGGGTTTACGCCATCCTGTTCTTGATTCTGTTCTGCGAAACCGGCCTGGTGGTGACGCCGTTCCTGCCCGGAGATTCTCTGCTGTTCGTCGCCGGCGCGCTCTCCGCGCTGCCAACTAACGATCTCAACGTACACCTGATGGTTGCGCTGATGGTTATTGCCGCCGTTGTTGGCGATGCCCTGAACTACACCATCGGTAGATTGTTCGGCGAAAAGCTGTTCAGCAATCCGAACTCGAAGATTTTCCGTCGCAGCTATCTCGACAAAACCCATACCTTCTATGAACGCCACGGCGGCAAGACTATCATCCTGGCTCGCTTTGTGCCGATCGTCAGAACCTTTGCGCCGTTTGTGGCGGGAATGGGTCACATGTCCTATCGTCATTTTGCGGCGTACAACGTGGTTGGCGCGCTGCTGTGGGTACTGCTGTTCACCTACGCAGGGTACCTGTTCGGTGATTTACCGATCGTGCAGGAAAACCTGAAGCTGCTGATCGTGGCGATTATCGTCCTGTCGGTACTGCCTGGCGTTATCGAAGTGATTCGCCACCGCCGGGCGGCGGCAAAGCAGGCTAAATAAGCCCTTAGCGGCATTCTCGCCGGGCGTTGCTATGACGTCCGGCGCGCAAAGTGTGAGCGGTTCGACCACTTTTTTATCCCATGTTACGGGATGTTATGATTTAATGTGCAACATTCATGGTCTGTGAGGGGCAAAAGTGGCATTATGCGCCCCTTGCGACAAAACTGGCATCGACCAGGTTCAGGTAGAAAGGTTATCAATGAGCTGGATTGAACGAATTAAAAGCAATATAACCCCCACCCGTAAGGCAAGTATTCCTGAAGGTGTATGGACCAAGTGCGACAGCTGCGGTCAGGTACTGTACCGCGCAGAGCTGGAGCGCAACCTGGAGGTTTGCCCTAAGTGCGATCACCACATGCGTATGTCGGCGCGCAACCGCCTGCATAGCCTGCTGGACGAAGGTTCTCTCGTGGAACTGGGTAGCGAGCTCGAGCCAAAGGATGTGCTGAAGTTCCGCGATTCGAAAAAGTATAAAGACCGTCTGGCCTCTGCACAGAAAGAGACCGGCGAGAAAGACGCGCTGGTGGTGATGAAAGGCACCCTGCACGGCATGCCTGTCGTGGCGGCGGCATTTGAATTCGCCTTTATGGGCGGTTCGATGGGTTCCGTTGTTGGCGCGCGTTTCGTCCGTGCGGTTGAGCAGGCGCTGGAAGACAACTGCCCGCTGATCTGCTTCTCCGCCTCCGGCGGCGCCCGTATGCAGGAAGCGCTAATGTCGCTGATGCAGATGGCGAAGACCTCCGCGGCGCTGGCGAAAATGCAGGAGCGCGGTTTACCGTACATCTCCGTGCTGACCGACCCGACTATGGGCGGCGTCTCCGCGAGCTTCGCAATGCTGGGCGATCTGAATATCGCCGAGCCAAAAGCGCTGATCGGCTTCGCCGGTCCTCGCGTTATCGAGCAGACCGTGCGTGAGAAGCTGCCGCCGGGATTCCAGCGCAGTGAGTTCCTGATTGAAAAAGGGGCGATCGACATGATTATCCGTCGTCCTGAAATGCGTCTGAAATTAGCCAGCATTCTGGCGAAACTGATGAACCTTCCTTCGCCGCAGGCCGATGCGCCTCACGAGGGCGAGGTGGTACCACCGGTACCGGATCAGGAACCAGAGGCCTGATAATGCAGAGGGCAGGGCCGACAGGCGCTGCCCTTTTTTTTACCGTTAACTCTCGCGGACATCATGGAAAAAGATCCTATTCCTCAGGCCACGTCGCCCCTGGCTACGTGGCTTTCTTATCTGGAGCATCTGCACAGTAAAGCCATCGATCTGGGACTGGCGCGGGTGAGCGAAGTCGCCGGACGGATGGCGATATTAAAACCGGCGCCGTTTGTCTTTACAGTAGCGGGTACCAACGGCAAAGGCACCACCTGCCGAACGCTGGAATCGGTGCTGATGGCGGCGGGCTATAAAGTTGGCGTGTATAGTTCGCCGCATCTGGTGCGCTATACCGAACGCGTGCGTATCCAGGGCGCCGAGCTGCCGGAAGCGGCGCATACCGCCTCATTTGCCGAAATCGAAGCGGCGCGCGGCGATATCTCGCTGAGCTATTTTGAATTTGGCACGCTGTCCGCGCTATGGCTGTTTAAGCAGGCGCAGCTGGATGTGGTTATCCTGGAGGTGGGCCTCGGTGGACGCCTGGACGCCACGAATATCGTCGATGCCGACGTCGCGGTGGTCACCAGCATCGCGCTGGATCATACCGACTGGCTGGGGCCGGATCGTGAAAGCATTGGCCGTGAAAAAGCGGGTATCTTCCGCGCTGGTAAACCGGCGGTGGTGGGCGAGCCCGATATGCCGCAGACGATTGCCGACGTGGCGAATGAAAAGGGCGCGATGCTGCTGCGCCGCGACCATGACTGGCGTTATAGCGTGACAGACCAGTCATGGAACTTTACCGATGGTCAGGGCGAGTTGGCAGGGCTGCCGCTGCCGCAGGTTCCATTGCCCAACGCCGCGACGGCGCTGGCGGCGCTGCGCGCCAGCGGGCTTAACGTCGCTGAACAGGCGCTGCGCGACGGCATTCATCACGCCATGCTCCCGGGGCGCTTTCAGATTATCAGCGACGCGCCGCGGGTGATCCTCGATGTCGCGCATAACCCGCACGCGGCGGCTTATCTCGCCGGGCGTCTCAAAAGCTTAGCGAAAACGGGGCGCGTACTGGCGGTTATTGGTATGCTGCATGATAAAGATATCGCCGGAACCCTGGCGAATCTGGCGCCTGAAGTAGACGCGTGGTACTGCGCGCCGCTGGAAGGGCCGCGCGGCGCCACGGCGGACCAGCTGATTGCGCATCTGCGCGCGGGCCAACGTTATGACAGCGTAGCGCAGGCGTGGCATGCCGCTATGGCGGATGCCAAAGCCGAAGATACGGTGCTGGTGTGTGGTTCCTTCCACACGGTGGCGCATGTAATGGAAGAGATAGACGCGGGGAGAATCGGTGGCGAGTAAGTTTCAGAACCGTTTAGTCGGGACGATTGTACTGGTAGCGCTGGGGGTAATTATTCTCCCGGGTCTGCTCGATGGCCAGAAAAAACATTATCAGGATGAGTTTGCGGCGATCCCGTTGGTGCCGAAGCCGGGCGATCGCGATGAGCCGGATATGCTGCCGGCGGCTACTCAGGCGCTGCCTTCGCAGCCGCCGGAAGGCGCCGCGGAAGAGGTGAGAGCGGGAGACGCCGCGGCGCCATCGCTGGATCCTTCGCGCGTCCCGGTAAACAACAATAGCTTCGATGAAGTCCAGGAGCCGGTGGTGGCCGCCAAGCCGCAGCCGAAACCACAGCCGAAGCCGGTTGAGAAACCGCAGCCTCAGCAGGTTGCGCAGACGCCGCCTCCGGCCAAAACGCAACCGCAGCCGCAACAGCAGCAGGCCGCGATTCCGGCGCCGACCGGGAAAGCCTATGTAGTGCAGTTGGGGGCGTTGAAGAATGCCGATAAGGTTAACGAAATCGTCGGTAAGCTGCGTTCCTCGGGCTTTAAAGCCTGGACATCGCCATCCACGCCGGTTCAGGGTAAAATTACCCGTATTCTGGTGGGGCCGGATGCGTCGAAAGACAAGCTGAAGGGGCAACTCGGCGAGCTGCAGCAGATTTCTGGTCTGAGCGGCGTGGTTATGGGATATAGCCCGAATTAAAATCCCACCCGCTCTGATTGGGCGAGCTGGCAGGCGGGTTAACCTGCTGAAACCCTTGCCGGATACGCTCTGAAGAGGCGTCAGGCAGTATGGCGTTGAATGTTTTTTCAGCGCCATTTTTATTTCTGTAGGGCACGGAAATCCCTACGCAAACGTTTTCTTTTTCTGTTAGAATGCGCCCCGAACCGGACGACAGGGCGTAAAATCGTGGGATGTATATGGTCTGGATTGATTACGCCATTATTGCGGTAATTGGTTTTTCCTGTTTGGTTAGCCTTATCCGCGGCTTTGTTCGTGAAGCGTTATCGCTGGTGACATGGGGATGTGCCTTCTTTGTCGCCAGTCATTACTACACTTACCTGGCTGTCTGGTTCACGGGCTTTGAAGACGAACTGGTCCGAAATGGGATTGCTATCGCGATATTGTTTATCGCAACGCTTATCGTCGGCGCTATCGTTAACTATGTGATAGGCGCTCTGGTAGAGAAAACCGGTCTGTCAGGAACAGACAGGGTGTTGGGGATCTGTTTTGGCGCCCTGCGCGGCGTGCTGATCGTCTCCGCTATTCTGTTCTTTCTCGATAGCTTCACCGGTATGGCAAAAAGTGAAGACTGGCAAAAGTCTGAGCTTATCCCGCAGTTCAGTTTCGTTATCAGATGGTTCTTTGACTATCTGCAGAGCTCGTCAAGTTTCTTGCCCAAAGCATAAGCGTTGGGATGTAGCTTAACGAGGAAAAGACGTATGTGCGGTATTGTCGGTATCGCCGGTGTTATGCCGGTAAACCAGTCGATTTATGACGCGTTAACGGTGCTTCAGCATCGTGGGCAGGATGCCGCGGGCATCATCACCATTGATGCAAATAACTGCTTCCGTTTGCGTAAAGCTAACGGGCTGGTGAGCGATGTGTTCGAAGCGCGCCACATGCAGCGTATGCAGGGAAATATGGGGATTGGCCACGTCCGTTACCCAACGGCAGGCAGTTCCAGCGCTTCTGAAGCGCAGCCTTTTTACGTTAACTCGCCCTACGGCATTACGTTGGCCCATAATGGCAACCTGACCAATGCCCACGAGCTGCGTCAAAAGCTGTTTGAAGAAAAACGCCGCCACATCAACACCACCTCCGATTCCGAAATTCTGCTCAATATCTTCGCCAGCGAGCTGGATAATTTCCGTCATTACCCGCTGGAAGCCGATAACATCTTCGCCGCGATTGCCGCGACGAACCGCCAGATCCGCGGCGCATACGCCTGCGTGGCGATGATTATCGGACACGGCATGGTCGCCTTCCGCGACCCGAACGGTATTCGTCCGCTGGTGCTCGGCAAGCGCGATATCGGCGATGGCCGCACCGAGTATATGGTCGCCTCCGAAAGCGTGGCGCTGGATACATTGGGCTTTGAGTTTCTGCGCGACGTCGCGCCGGGCGAAGCGGTCTACATCACCGAGAAAGGCCAGCTGTTTACCCGTCAATGTGCGGAAAACCCGGTCAGCAACCCATGCCTGTTCGAATACGTCTATTTCGCGCGTCCGGACTCCTTTATCGACAAGATTTCCGTCTATAGCGCCCGTGTGAACATGGGCACGAAGCTTGGCGAGAAAATTGCCCGCGAGTGGGAAGATCTGGATATCGATGTCGTTATTCCGATCCCGGAAACCTCCTGCGATATCGCCCTGGAGATTGCCCGTATCCTCGATAAACCCTATCGTCAGGGTTTCGTCAAAAACCGATATGTTGGCCGTACCTTTATCATGCCGGGCCAGCAGCTGCGCCGTAAGTCCGTGCGCCGTAAGCTGAACGCCAACCGCGCCGAATTCCGTGATAAGAACGTGCTGCTGGTGGACGACTCTATCGTTCGCGGCACCACCTCAGAACAGATTATCGAAATGGCGCGCGAAGCCGGTGCGAAGAAAGTGTATCTGGCCTCCGCGGCGCCGGAAATTCGCTTCCCTAACGTTTACGGTATCGATATGCCGACCGCCAACGAGCTTATCGCCCACGGTCGCGAAGTTGACGAGATCCGTCAGATCATCGGCGCTGACGGCCTGATTTTCCAGGATCTGAACGATCTGATCGAAGCGGTGCGCGCAGAAAACCCGGATATTCAGCAGTTCGAGTGTTCGGTCTTTAACGGCGTGTACGTCACCAAAGACGTAGACCAACAGTATCTCGATTATCTTGATTCCCTGCGCAACGACGATGCGAAAGCGGTCCAACTGCAAACCGAAGTTGAAAACTTAGAGATGCATAACGAAGGCTAATTCGTCACTTGTCGCTGGCCCGCCGTCTTTCGAGGACCGCGGGCCTTTTTATTTTTACCCGCCAGGTTGCGTCGGGGACTATAATCCGGCAAAGTCTGCGGCACTATGCGCAAGGGGTATAACATCGTGAAACGACTCATTATCGGCATTTCCGGCGCCAGCGGCGCGATTTACGGCGTACGCCTGCTACAGGTATTGCGTGACGTCGCGGAGGTCGAGACCCATCTGATAATGAGCCAGGCGGCGCGTCAGACGCTGTCGCTGGAAACCGACTACTCGCTGCGGGAAGTGCAGGCACTGGCCGATGTGGTACATGACGCGCGCGATATCGCCGCCAGCATCTCCTCCGGCTCGTTTAAAACCAGCGGGATGGTCATTCTACCGTGCTCGATGAAAACGCTCTCTGGCATCGTCAATAGCTATACCGATGGTCTACTGACCCGCGCGGCGGACGTGGTGTTAAAAGAGCGTCGCCCGCTGGTGCTTTGCGTACGCGAGACGCCGTTCCATCTGGGGCATCTGCGTTTGATGGTGCAGGCGGCGGAAATGGGCGCGGTGATCATGCCGCCGGTGCCGGCCTTCTATCATCGTCCCCAGTCGCTGGATGATGTGATTAATCAGACGGTTAACCGGGTGATCGATCAGTTTGATATTGACCTGCCGCAGGACCTGTTTACCCGCTGGCAAGGCGGAGCATGATGCACCTGTTTGGTGCATTTTATTTACCTTTGCCTTCCGCTGGTGCATTTTTGTTGTCCTGATCAAATCCTCGACATTTAATTTGTTTTTTTGCGTTTTGCCGCTGCGGTTTATCCGCCAATGCTGGTATCTTCCCTCTTAAGACAATCTTGCAACTTTATATTAACAAATTTAACGCTGTTACCGGCACGCACCGGGAAAATGGCATAAAACCTGCAAGAACCGTCGGCAACATACATAACCAGACAGCGCACAACATAACAACATCACGACACTTAAGGGCTTTCTATGAAGAAGACGATCCTGGCTCTCTCGTTAATCATGGGAATCAGCAGCGCCGCCAGCGTATCTGCGGCGCTGCCGCAAAGTATCCGCATCGGCACCGATACCACCTATGCGCCTTTCTCGTCGAAGGATTCGAAGGGCAACTTTATTGGCTTTGACATCGATCTGGGCAATGAACTGTGCTCGCGTATCAAGGTGAAGTGCACCTGGGTGGGCAGCGATTTTGACGCGCTGATCCCCTCGCTGAAAGCGAAGAAAATCGACGCAATTATCTCGTCATTATCGATTACCGAAAAACGACAGCAGGAGATTGCGTTCTCTGACAAGCTGTATGCGGCAGACTCTCGACTGATTGCCGCAAAAGGCTCGCCGATTCAGCCGACGCTGGAGTCGCTGAAAGGCAAGCATGTTGGCGTACTGCAGGGCTCCACCCAGGAGGCCTATGCCAACGAACGGTGGCGCAGCCAGGGCGTGGATGTTGTCGCCTATGCTAACCAGGATCTCATCTATTCCGACCTCGCCGCAGGGCGCCTTGATGCGGCGCTGCAGGATGAAGTCGCGGCCAGTGAAGGTTTCCTCAAACAACCTGCCGGTAAAGACTACGCGTTTGCCGGTCCTTCCGTTAAAGACAAAAAATACTTCGGCGATGGTACCGGCATCGGCCTGCGCAAAGAAGATGGCGAGCTGAAAGCCGCTTTCGACAAAGCGCTGGGTGAAATGCGTAAAGACGGCACCTACGACAAAATGGCGAAGAAATACTTCAACTTTAACGTCTACGGCGATTAAGACTGTAGCGGTCTGGTTATGCCAGGCCGCTCCATTGCGACGCGGTTATTGTTGCCCTTGATAGGTGCAAGCGGTTGATAGCTTGCACCAGAATGGGGCGGCAGCAGTTTTTCTTTGTTCATAAAATGCATAGTTAAGCGTTTCTGATGCAAAAAAATCTGCTTTCATGCGCATTTTGCTTTGCCTTGGCAGGGCGAATAATGGCACGATAACTGGCGTAAGTGCTTCTAATAAACCCGTTAGAATGACAGTCTGTTGAGGATAATTATGAAAAAACTGGCGTTGTCTCTTTCTTTGGCGCTGGCCCTTTCCAGCGTTTCCACGGTATTCGCAGCTATTCCACAGAAAATCCGTATCGGTACCGATCCTACTTATGCGCCGTTCGAATCGAAGAATGCGCAGGGGCAATTGATCGGTTTTGACATCGATCTGGCGAAAGAGCTGTGTAAGCGTATTAATACCCAATGTACCTTCGTTGAAAACCCGCTGGATGCGCTGATCCCCTCGTTAAAAGCGAAGAAAATCGATGCGATTATGTCCTCGCTGTCGATTACCGAAAAGCGCCAGCAGGAGATTGCCTTCACCGACAAACTTTATGCCGCTGACTCCCGTCTGGTGGTGAAAAAGGGCAGCGATATTACGCCAGACCTGAGCAAGCTGAAAGGCAAGCGCATTGGCGTTCTGCAGGGCACCACTCAGGAAACCTACGGCAACGAGCACTGGGCGCCGAAAGGCATTGAAATTGTCTCCTATCAGGGCCAGGACAATATCTATTCCGACCTGACCGCGGGCCGTATTGACGCTGCGTTCCAGGATGAGGTCGCCGCCAGCGAAGGTTTCCTCAAACAGCCGATTGGCAAAGATTATCAGTTTGGCGGCCCGTCCATTAAGGATGAGAAGTTGTTTGGCGTCGGTACCGGCATGGGCCTGCGTAAAGACGACACCGAGCTGCGTGAAGCGCTAAATAAAGCTTTCGCCGAGATGCGTAAAGACGGCACTTACGACAAGCTGGCGAAGAAATATTTCGACTTTAACGTGTACGGCGACTAATCATCGTTAGTACCTCGCCGCACGCGTTTTCACGTGCGGCGATCGATGACAGACAGGGCAGACAGCATGCTGTACGGGTTCTCACAGGTTATTTTTCAGGGCGCGCTGGTCACCCTTGAGCTGGCGCTTAGCTCGGTAGTGCTCGCGGTCCTTATTGGGCTGGTGGGCGCGGGGGCGAAATTATCCGCTAACCGGCCTATGGCGCTGGTGTTTGAAGGCTATACCACGCTGATCCGCGGGGTGCCGGATCTGGTGCTGATGCTGCTGATTTTCTATGGGCTACAGATCGCCCTTAACAGCATCACCGATGCATTAGGCATGGCGCAATTTGATATTGATCCGATGATTGCCGGTATTATCACCCTCGGCTTTATCTATGGTGCGTACTTCACTGAAACCTTCCGCGGCGCGTTTCTGGCGGTGCCGAAAGGCCATATTGAAGCGGCGACGGCATTTGGCTTCAGCGGCTGGCAGACGTTCCGCCGTATCCTGTTTCCGGCGATGATGCGCTATGCGCTGCCCGGTATCGGCAACAACTGGCAGGTGATTCTCAAAGCCACCGCGCTGGTGTCACTGCTCGGTCTGGAAGACGTGGTGAAGGCAACGCAGCTGGCGGGCAAAAGCACCTGGCAGCCGTTCTATTTCGCTATCGTCTGCGGGGCGATCTATCTGGTGTTTACCACCATTTCCAATGGTGTGCTGCTGCTGCTTGAACGCCGCTACTCCGTGGGTGTGAAGAGGGCTGACCTGTGATTGAAATTATTCAGGAGTACTGGAAATCCCTGCTGTGGACCGACGGTTACCGTTTTACCGGCGTGGCGATCACCCTGTGGCTGTTGATTGCTTCAGTGGTGATGGGCGGTATCCTCGCGGTGTTTCTCGCCATCGGGCGGGTATCGAGCAATAAATATATTCAGTTTCCGATCTGGCTGTTTACCTATATTTTCCGCGGCACGCCGCTGTATGTGCAGCTGCTGGTGTTTTACTCCGGGATGTATACGCTGGAAATCGTCAAAGGCAGCGATCTGTTGAATGCGTTTTTCCGCAGCGGCCTGAACTGTACGGTGTTGGCATTGACCTTAAATACCTGCGCCTACACCACCGAGATTTTTGCGGGGGCGATTCGTTCGGTGGCGCCGGGCGAGATTGAGGCTGCGCGGGCTTACGGCTTTTCGTCAGTTAAGCTATACCGCTGCATTATTTTGCCGTCGGCACTGCGTATTGCGCTACCGGCGTACAGCAACGAAGTCATTCTGATGCTGCACTCGACGGCGCTGGCGTTTACCGCCACGGTGCCGGATTTGCTGAAAATTGCGCGTGATATTAACTCAGCGACCTATCAGCCGTTTACCGCTTTCGGCATTGCCGCGGTACTGTACTTAATTATTTCGTATGTGCTGATTAGCTTGTTCCGCAAGGCGGAAAAGCGCTGGTTGCAGCATATCAAACCCTCTTCGACGCACTGAGAAAGCCATGACCGACAATAAATTAAGCGTTATCGATCTGCATAAACGTTACGGCGAGCACGAGGTGCTGAAAGGCGTCTCGCTGAAAGCGAAGGCCGGAGACGTGATTAGTATTATCGGCTCATCGGGTTCCGGTAAAAGTACCTTCCTGCGCTGCATCAACTTTCTGGAGAAGCCAAGCGAAGGAACGATTATCGTCAATGGGCAGAATATTGGCCTGGTGCGCGATAAAGACGGCCAGTTGAAGGTAGCGGATAAAAACCAGCTGCGTCTGCTGCGCACGCGCCTGACGATGGTGTTCCAGCACTTCAACCTGTGGAGCCACATGACGGTACTGGAAAACGTTATGGAGGCGCCGATTCAGGTGCTCGGCCTCAACAAACAGGAAGCGCGCGAGCGGGCGGTGAAGTATCTGGCGAAAGTCGGTATCGATGAACGCCAGCAGATCAAATATCCGGTACATCTTTCCGGCGGTCAGCAGCAGCGCGTGTCCATCGCGCGGGCGCTGGCGATGGAGCCGGACGTACTGTTGTTTGATGAGCCGACATCGGCACTGGATCCGGAGCTGGTGGGCGAAGTGTTGCGTATTATGCAAAAACTGGCGGAAGAGGGGAAAACCATGGTGGTCGTCACCCACGAAATGGGCTTTGCCCGCCACGTCTCTTCACACGTGATTTTCCTCCATCAGGGAAGAATCGAAGAAGAGGGACATCCCGACGAGCTATTCGGCAACCCGAAAAGCCAGCGCCTGCAGCAGTTCCTTAAAGGTTCACTGAAGTAATCGCCTCTTCCCGGCGGGTTCGCTCGCCGGGAATGACTTAACGCTCCAGCCGGTAGATCCAATCATCGTAATCCACGCCGTTGAGGTGGTAAGCATTTTCCAGCACCTGAATGCGTACAAAACCGTGCTTTTCCAGCAGCCGGGACGATCCCAAATTATTGCCCAGCACCCAGGCATTAATGGCGTGGATGCCAAGGGTGGTAAAGCCGTAATCACAAATCGCGCGCAGCGCTTCGCTGGCGTAGCCCTGACCCTGCGCTTGCGGCAGTAGCGCGTAGCCGACGTCGGCCTCGTGCGGGTTTTTCGCGCTGATGCGCAGACCAATATCCCCCAGCGGCGTGCCGGCAGAATCGCGCAATACAAAGACGCCGGCATCTTCGCAGCGGCATTCAAACACGCTGCGTAGCGCCGTTTCGCTTAACACCTCACCCATGTAACGCATGACGTCAGGGTCCTGACGCAGACGCAGAAAAAAGGGCCAATCGGCCGGAGTGAAGCGGGAAAGCAACAGGCGGGGCGTTGTTATCGTAGTCATAAAGCAATTAATCAGCTAAAACGAAAGCCTACTTTACCACCATGCTGTGCCGGGTAACATGCTCGCCCTCGCGAATCAGCCCGTGGGTGACGTAGCGCTCAGACTTTGCAGGTAGCGCTGCACGCGGTGATTTTCCGGTGAACGGCGAAGCTGTAGCGCCAGGTTGAGGCTATCCAGCAGTAGGGCGTTAGCCACCATCGGCGAATCGGCGGCGATGCGCTTTTCCGCGACTAACCATTCAACGACGGATTTCCAGCGCCAGAGAGGGGAATTGCCCTTCACGCGCTGTACGGGGCCGGGAAACCGCCCGCTGCCGCGAGCGCCCTCTTTTAATAGCGCGATCGCCTGGCGGGAGACGCCGATAAGTTCGGCGATATCGCTCAGCCCGACCAGTGTCGAATCGATGGACTCCACGCGGATATCTGGCAGGGCGGCGGTTTCTACATCGCGGATGGCGGACAGAGCCGCCTGCTCCAGCGATTGGCCCTCGCGATCGAACTCGAGGTAGACCGCAGTACCGTAAAAGCAGACCAGCGCGTCGCTACAGCCTGCGGCAAAGAGCGCATCTTCCAGTCCTGGCGTTTGACTGGTGACGCCGGACAGCGTCAGCGTAAAATTAAATATCGGCATCGTTTAGCGTTCCTTATGCATGGTGCGCGCGGTAGCCGGGATGGGACACCGTTCGACCATTCTGATTATTTGCCGGGCGTGGTTTTCAGGGACGGCGGGCGTCGACCAAATGCTCATCATATGTTCACGGTGTTCAGCCACGCCGCAGACGAGTCGGCCAAAGCAATGAGCGCTTTTACCTGCAGGAAGCAATATCCACCCTCGCGCCAGCGCCGTAGCAATCGCCTTCCTGATATGTTTGTCCGGATGTTCCTTCATCGTCAAATCCTGCTCAGAATAAAAAGAGTGTTGACGGCTGTCAACGCTTTTTGAGGGTATATTCCTCGTCAGGACGTTATGGCAGGAGAATATTTTTGCGGTTGGAATGGGCTTCACAAGAAGCGTAGCAAGGAGGACGAGGAACTAACGATTTGCGAGGCGGCTTCCGCCCAAGGGAAGAAAACGGGGAGCCGTTGCTCCCCGTTTATCGACTTAGCCCAACACATCCTTCAGCGCCTCTTCCAGATCGTACCAGCGAAAGCTAAAGCCGGCGGCTTCCAGGCGTTTAGGCAGCGCGCGCTGGCCGCCGAGCACCAGTACCGAGGATTCTCCCATCAGCAGGCGAATGGCGGCGGCGGGAACGCGGAAAATCGCCGGGCGATTGAGCGCGTGGCCGAGCGCGTGGGCAAACTGTTCGTTACGTACGGGATAGGGTGAGACCATATTGAACGGGCCGCGCAGATCGTTATCCAGCAGCCACAAGATCCCGTTCACCATATCATCGATATGGATCCACGCCAGATACTGACGACCGTCGCCGATAGGGCCGCCCAGGCCGAGCTTAAACGCTGGCGTCATTTTAGCCAGGATCCCGCCCCGCGGCGCTAATACGACGCCGGTGCGCAACAGGCACACGCGCGTGCGATCGCTTTGCGCCTCACAGGCGATTTGCTCCCAGCGGGCGCAAAGTTTATGGGTAAATTCATTGTGCGGCGGCTCTTCCTCGGTCACCACGACTTCACCGAGGTCGCCGTAATAGCCGGTAGCGGAACCGCTAATCAGCGCTGACGGTGGGGTTTCGCTGGCTTTAAATAACGCGACCAGTTGCCGGGTGATGTCCCAGCGGCTGTGGCACAGGCGCTCTTTTTGCTCTGCCGTCCAGCGCTTATCGGCGATCGGTTCGCCGGCAAGGTTAATGACGGCGTCAAAGCCATCGAGGTTGTTTTGCCCTTCGAAACCGCGCCACAGCGTGACGCGGGGATCGAGACGGGCTTTCGCGCGTTCAGGGTTGCGGGTGGAAACCGTGAGCTGGTGCCCAAGTTCCAGCAGCCTGGTAATAAGATGCCGACCAATGAGCCCGGTACCGCCAGTGAGCAGGATTTTCATACCGCCTCCCTTACAAACGTTTTAGCGCCGCCAGCTCATGGTCATTGATACTGAGTCGGCATAGCGCAGCGCGTGAAGTTTATCGATCTCTACTTCAGCATAAGTGACCCAGTGATGTTCGCATGCGATATTGAGCACATCCTGGGTTAATTTTTCCAGCAGCGAGAAGCGGTTATTCTCGATATGGCTGATGATGCGCTTAGTAATGGTGCGATAGTTCAGGGCATCATTGATGTCTTCGCTGTCGCGAGCCTTATCGGCCGGATAGTGAATCACCACATTCACCAATACGTCCTGACGGTTGGCGATCTCTTCCTCTTTGATTCCAATAAAAGTACGCAGGCGCAGGTTCTTAATACGAATAATGGCGTCTGGCTGAGACATTGCAGGCTTCCTCCGTGTAGTAATTTCCGCAATCATACATGAAAGCACGCCCTGCGAGCAGGGGATTAATACTGTTGCGTTTTGAGTAGCGCCTGTTGCGTTGCCGGGCGCTGGCGGATGCGTTCAAACCAGTTATGCACCGCCGGGAACTGGCTAAGATCGATGCGTTGGCGCGAGTGGGCATTAATCCATGGCCAGCAGGCGATATCGGCGATACTGTAGTGCTCGCCGCCCAACCATGGACTGGCTTCAAGACGCCGGTTCATTACGCCATACAGGCGCTGGCTTTCGACCTGATAGCGTTCAATGGCGTAAGGGACAGCCTGAGGCGCGTGATGGTTAAAGTGGTGGTTTTGCCCAAGCATTGGCCCCAGACCGCCGACCTGCCAGAATAGCCATTGCAGGGTAGTATGCCGCTCGCGCAGCTCGCCGCTTAGTAATTTTCCCGATTTCTCCGCCAGATAGAGCAGGATCTCTCCTGACTCAAACAGGCTTAACGGCGCGCCGCCGTCGACCGGAACGTGGTCAACGATCGCCGGGATCTTATTATTTGGCGAGATAGCCAGAAACTGCGGGCGAAACTGTTCACCTTTGCCGATATCGACGCGTATCAGGCGATAGGCCAGCTGCGCCTCTTCGAGAAAAAGAGTGATTTTGTGGCCGTTGGGGGTAGGTGCGTAGTAAAGATCGATCATGAGGTCTCCCGCCATCGAAGGTCGCAAACGTTTCGAGTATAGGCGACCTGCGCCATCGCGGGGCAAAGATTAAAATTGCGAAATCCTCATGTGGCTGCCAGTGACATCTTATAGCAGACCAGCTATGTTGATTTATCACCCCCTGGCTTCATTGAGGATGTCATGAATCAGCCTGTTATTACTCTGTGGTCCGATGCCGATTTTTTCTCCCCCTATGTGATGTCCGTGTACGTGGCGCTGCAGGAAAAAAGCCTGCCGTTCACCCTTAAAACCGTCAATCTCGACAGCGGCGAGCATCTGCAGCCGGGCTGGAAGGGCTACTCCGCGACACGGCGTGTGCCGCTGCTGGAAGTGGATAATTTTTCGCTGAGCGAATCCTCGGCCATCACCGAATACCTTGACGAGCGCTTTGCGCCGCCGGAATGGGAGCGCTTGTATCCGCATGACCTGCAAAAACGCGCGCGGGCGCGGCAGGTGCAGGCCTGGCTGCGAAGCGATCTGATGCCCATCCGCGAAGAACGTTCTACCGACGTGGTGTTTGGCGGCGCGAAGAAGCCTGCGCTTAGCGCTGCGGGGCAAACCAGCGCGGCTAAACTCTTCGCTACCGCCGGCGCGCTTTTGGCGCATGGCGGACAGAATCTGTTTGGCGAATGGTGTATCGCCGATGCCGATCTTGCGCTGATGCTAAACCGTCTGGTGCTGAACGGCGATGAGGTGCCGGAAGCGCTGGCGGACTATGCGACCTTCCAGTGGCAACGGGCATCTGTTCAGCGTTATGCCGCACTGTCGGCTAAACGTAGCGGCTGATAAGCGCAGGCAGTTCCGTTATCATAGACAGACCGTATTGTCTGGTAAGGGGTTGATATGAAACTGATGTTCGCATCCGATATTCACGGCTCGCTGCCTGCGACCGAACGCGTTCTGGAACGCTTCGCGCAGAGCGGGGCGCAGTGGCTGGTTATCCTCGGCGATGTGCTCAATCACGGGCCGCGCAACGCGCTGCCGGAAGGGTATGCGCCGGCGCAGGTCGCCGAGCGGCTGAACAGCGTCGCGCAGCGGATTATCGCCGTCCGCGGTAACTGTGATAGCGAAGTCGATCAAATGCTGCTGCATTTCCCCATTACTGCCCCCTGGCAGCAGGTGCTTAGCGAACGCTACCGCCTGTTTTTGACCCACGGTCATCTCTATAGTCCGGATAATTTGCCGCCGCTCGCTGCTGGCGATGTACTGGCTTATGGTCATACTCATATTCCGGTTGCCGAGAAACGCGGCGATGTATTCCTCTTCAATCCTGGCTCTGTGAGCATCCCGAAAGGCGGCTTTGCCGCCAGCTACGGCATGCTGGAAGATGATCGGCTGCAGGTTTTCGCACTCAATGATAATCAGGTTATTGCAGAGGCCGCGATTTACCCGTAATTTACCCCTCAATCGTAAAGACGCGCCGCGAGAGCGCTTAAAAGTAAGGTTTCCTGATGGCGGAACAGAAGCATTTGGCAAGCACAGAATGGGTCGATATTGTTAATGAAAACAATGAAGTGATAGCACAGTCCAGCCGCGAGCAAATGCGCGCGCAGTGTCTGCGCCACCGCGCGACCTATATTGTGGTTCATGATGGGATGGGCAAGATTCTGGTACAGCGCCGTACCGAGAGCAAAGATTTCATGCCGGGCATGCTGGATGCGACCGCAGGCGGCGTGGTGCAGGCGGATGAACAGCTGCTGGACTCCGCGCGCCGCGAAGCGGAAGAAGAGCTGGGGATTGCGGGCGTGCCTTTTGCCGATCACGGCCAATTCTACTACGAAGATAAACACTGCCGCGTCTGGGGAAGCCTGTTTAGCTGTGTTTCTCATGGCCCGTTCGCCCTGCAGGAAGAAGAGGTCAGCGAGGTATGCTGGTTGACGCCGGAAGAGATCACCGCGCGCTGCGATGAGTTCACCGCCGATTCACTGAAAGCGCTGGCGCTGTGGATGACCCGTAACGCGGGCAATACCGGCCACGATCGCGACGAGCCGGAAGAAGACGAAGCGTAATTTCCTTTACGCGTTAGAGCCATAAAAAAGGCAGCCATTTGGCTGCCTTTTTTGTCTCAGCGGGAGATTATTTCTGCTGCTGAGAAGACTGAATCGCCGTCAGTGCGATGGTGTAGACGATATCGTCTACCAGCGCGCCGCGGGACAGGTCGTTTACCGGCTTACGCATACCCTGCAGCATCGGCCCGATGGAGATCAGGTCAGCGGAACGCTGTACGGCTTTGTAAGTGGTGTTACCGGTGTTCAGATCCGGGAAGATGAACACGGTCGCGCGGCCAGCTACCGGAGAGTTTGGCGCTTTGGACTTCGCAACATCGGCCATTACCGCGGCATCATACTGCAGCGGACCGTCGATCATCAGGTCAGGACGTTTTTCCTGCGCCAGACGAGTTGCTTCGCGTACTTTTTCTACATCGCTACCTGCGCCGGAGGTGCCGGTGGAGTAGGAGAGCATCGCCACGCGCGGTTCGATACCGAAGGCAATCGCGGAATCAGCGGACTGAATCGCGATTTCCGCCAGCTGTTCAGCAGTCGGATCCGGGTTGATCGCGCAGTCGCCGTAAACGTAAACCTGTTCCGGCAGCAGCATGAAGAATACGGAAGAGACCAGCGAGCTGCCCGGTGCCGTTTTGATAAGCTGCAGCGGCGGACGGATGGTATTGGCTGTGGTGTGAACCGCGCCGGATACCAGGCCGTCGACTTCGTCTTGTTCCAGCATCAGGGTGCCGAGAACCACGTTATCTTCCAGCTGTTCGCGCGCAACCGCTTCGGTCATACCTTTGTTCTTACGCAGTTCGACCAGACGCGCCACGTAGCTTTCGCGAACCACTTCCGGATCGACGATTTCAATACCAGCGCCCAGCTCTACGCCCTGAGAGGCCGCAACGCGGTTGATCTCATCCGGGTTGCCCAGCAGCACGCAGGTAGCAATACCGCGCTCGGCGCAGATGGCCGCCGCTTTAACGGTACGCGGTTCGTCGCCTTCCGGCAGAACGACGCGTTTGCCCGCTTTACGCGCCAGCTCGGTCAGCTGGTAGCGGAAGGCCGGCGGAGACAGACGACGGCTGCGCTCGGAGGTCGCGGTCAGCGATTCGATCCAGTCGGCGTTGATGTAGTTGGCAACGTATTCCTGAACTTTCTCGATGCGCTCGTGATCGTCAACCGGTACTTCCAGGTTGAAGCTCTGCAGGCTCAGAGAGGTCTGCCAGGTGTTGGTGTTAACCATGAACACCGGCAGGCCGGTGGCGAAAGCGCGTTCGCACAGTTTGCTGATGCGCGCGTCCATTTCATAGCCGCCGGTCAGCAGGATAGCGCCGATTTCTACGCCGTTCATCGCCGCCAGGCAGGCCGCGACCAGTACGTCAGGACGGTCTGCGGAAGTCACCAGCAGAGAACCCGGACGGAAGTGCTCCAGCATGTGCGGAATGCTGCGCGCGCAGAAGGTTACGGACTTCACGCGGCGAGTATTGATGTCGCCTTCGTTGATCACGGTCGCGTTCAGGTGATGCGCCATGTCGATAGCGCGCGTGGCGATCAGATCGAAGCTCCATGGCACCGCGCCCAGCACCGGCAGCGGGCTGCCGTTCTGCAGCTGCGCCGGGTCGATCTTCACGACTTTCGCTTTAGACGAGTCGTCGAAGATTTCGGACAGGTCAGGGCGGGTACGGCCTTGTTCATCAACCGGAGCATTCAGTTTGTTAACGATAACGCCAGTGATGCTGGTGTTCTTCGCGCCGCCGAAGCTGTTGCGAGTCAGTTCAATACGCTCGTTCAGCTGTTCCGGGGTATCGGTGCCCTGAGACATCACGAAGACGATTTCCGCGTTAAGCGTTTTCGCGATTTCGTAGTTCAGAGACTGAGCGAACTGGTGTTTACGGGTCGGGACCAGGCCTTCAACCAGCACCACTTCAGCATCCTGAGTGTTGGCATGGTAGTTGGCGATGATCTCTTCCATCAGCACGTCTTTCTGGTTGCTGGACAGCAGCGACTCAACGTGGCTCATGTTCATCGGTTCAGCGGCAGTCGTCGTTGAAGAGCTGGCGCGAACGATGGTGGTAGTCTGGTCTGGAGTATCGCCACCGGAACGCGGCTGGGCGATAGGTTTAAAGACGCTCAGGCGAACGCCTTTGCGTTCCATAGCGCGGATAACACCGAGGCTGACGCTGGTCAGGCCTACGCTGGTTCCGGTAGGGATCAGCATGATAGTACGGGACACGATATATCCTCTTTCGTTACCGCCAGTTTTAGGCGGGATACAAAACAGCACCGCCAGCTTACCGTTCATACTTCAAGTGGCAACTCGAAGCAGTCAGGATTATCGCTGGCGGTGTGGAATTAAGCGGTCAGACGGTGTGCGTCTTGAGCGATCACCAGCTCTTCGTTGGTCGGGATAACCACGGCAGGGCGGGTGCCTTCTTTGTTGATGAAGCCAGACTTACCGAAACGGGCAGCCAGGTTACGCTCGTGATCAACTTCGAAGCCCAGAACGCCCAGTTTACCCAGGGACAGTTCACGAACCATCGCGGCGTTTTCACCGATACCACCGGTGAAGACAACGGCGTCCAGACGGCCATCCATCAGCGCGGTGTAAGAACCGATGTATTTCGCCAGACGGTGGCAGTAAACGTCCATTGCGCGTTTAGCGTCAGCTTTATCCGCGTAGTTGTCTTCAACATAGCGGCAGTCGCTGGTGACTTCGGTCAGACCCAGCAGGCCGGACTCTTTGGTCAGCATTTTGTTGATAGCATCTACGCTCATACCCAGCGCGTCGTGCAGGTGGAAAATGATTGCCGGGTCGATATCGCCAGAGCGAGTACCCATCACCAGACCTTCCAGCGGGGTCAGACCCATGGAGGTATCAACGCATTTACCGTTACGGATAGCGGAAACGGAACCGCCGTTGCCGAGGTGGCAGGTGATGATGTTCAGTTCTTCAACCGGCTTGTTCAGAACCTTAGCGGCTTCCTGAGTCACATAGTAGTGGCTGGTGCCGTGCGCGCCGTAACGACGTACGCCGTGCTCTTTGTACAGGCTGTACGGCAGGGCATACAGGTAGGACTCTTCCGGCATGGTCTGATGGAACGCGGTGTCGAACACGGCAACGTTCTTGTCTTTCAGGTGCGGGAAGGATTTCAGCGCTTCAGCGATACCGATCAGGTGCGCCGGGTTGTGCAGCGGTGCGAAGGAAGCGGAGTCTTTGATGCCCTGAATAACGGAATCGTCGATGACAACGGAACTGGTGTATTTTTCACCACCGTGAACGATACGATGGCCAATTGCGGTCAGCTGTGCTGACAGTTCTGGTTTTTGTGCCAGAATAGTGTTAACGATAAAGTTCAGCGCTTCACTGTGAGCGGCGCCTGCGCCTAACTCAGCTTCGTGTTTGCCGCCGTCCATTTTCCATTTGATACGGGCTTCAGGAAGATGGAAACATTCGGCTAAACCGGAGAGATATTCGTCACCGTTAACGGCATCCAGGATAGCAAATTTCAGGGAAGAGCTACCGCAGTTCAGAACCAGTACTAACTTACTCGACATGGAAGTACCTTTTATGATACGTGGCTAAAAAAACATCAGTGTGTCACAAAGCGTAGCGCAGGATGACATCGACATTTATGATTAACATCATGCCTTGTTCTGTTTTCTGGCACGATGAGGGAAGTACATATGATTTTATGTCATTTTGCATAATTTTCCGCCAGCAGCAGAATATGCGATAATTTGACTAACCTGGTAAAAGGGTCTAACCGCCCTCTCAGGTGGGCACAGGATACCTGATTGCCGCACCCATTGCCAAAATCTTTTGAACGTTGTCATGCACAGTTGGTGTTTTGCACGAAATTTTTAAGTTTTATATGTAAAGTTGAGGTATAGCCATGTCGACCCCTGAGAATCGCCCCGTTAGCTTTTTTAGCTTGTTTCGTCGCGGGCAGCACTATGCGAAGACCTGGCCCCTCGATAAGCGGCTGGCGCCGGTGTTTATCGAAAACCGCATTATTCGCGCCACCCGCTACGCGATTCGCATCATGCCGCCGGTTGCGGTCTTCACCCTGTGCTGGCAGATAGCGCTCGGCGGCCAGCTCGGTCCGGCCGTCGCCACCGCGCTATTTGCCTTAAGCCTGCCGATGCAGGGGCTGTGGTGGTTGGGCAAGCGTTCCGTCACGCCATTACCGCCATCAATACTGAACTGGTTTTATGAAGTGCGCGGCAAATTACAAGAGGCCGGGCAGGCGTTAGCGCCGGTTGACGGCAAGCCGGATTACCAGGCGCTGGCTGACACGCTTAAGCGCGCCTTCAAACAACTGGATAAAACTTTCCTTGATGATTTGTAATTCCATACGGAAAACGCATATAAAAGAAGGCGCATGATTTATGCGCCTTCTTTATTTCACGCCGTAAGTGCTACAGGAGTCAAAAATGGAAATGACCAATGCGCAGCGTCTGATTTTGTCCAATCAGTACAAGATGATGACTATGCTCGACCCGGACAACGCTGAACGTTACCGCCGTCTACAGACCATCATCGAGCGTGGATATGGGCTGCAAATGCGCGAGCTGGACCGCGAATTTGGCCAACTGACGGAAGAAACCTGCCGGACGATTATCGATATCATGGAGATGTACCACGCGCTGCACGTCTCCTGGACCAACCTCAAAGATGCGTCCGGTATTGATGAACGCCGGGTCACCTTCCTTGGCTTTGATGTCGCCACCGAGGCCCGTTATCTCGGCTATGTGCGCTTTATGGTCAATGTAGAAGGGCGCTATAGCCACTTCGACGCAGGAACTCACGGCTTTAACTCGCAGACGCCGATGTGGGAAAAATACCAGCGTATGCTGGCCGCCTGGCACTCCTGTCCGCGCCAGTATCATTTGAGTAGTAACGAAATTAACCAAATTATTAATGCCTGATGGAGGTGCCCGTGCAGTGTAAAGGTTTCCTGTTCGATCTCGACGGGACGCTGGTGGATTCTTTACCGGTTGTTGAGCGTTCATGGTGTAAATGGGGCGATCGTTTCGGCATTCCGCACGATGAAATTCTCGGTTTCATTCACGGTAAACAGGCCATCACTTCGATTCGCCATTTTATGCCGGGGCGCAGCGAAGAGGATATTCAGGCCGAGTTCCGCTTCCTTGAGCAGATTGAAGCCACCGATATCGACGGCATTGTCGCACTGCCGGGCGCGTTAAACTTGCTGAATACGCTCAATGAAGCCGGTATCCCCTGGGCTATTGTGACCTCGGGGTCGATTCCGGTCGCTCACGCCCGCCACCGCGCGGCAGGTCTGCCGATGCCGAAAGTGTTTGTCACCGCCGAACAGGTGAAGAAGGGGAAACCGGCGCCGGATGCCTATCTGCTTGGCGCTGAACTGCTGGGGATACCGGCGCAACAGTGCGCGGTGGTTGAAGATGCGCCGGCGGGGCTGCTTTCCGGGCTGGCTGCCGGATGCCGCACCATCGCCGTCAACGTTCCGGCGGATGCGCCGCGTCTTGATGAAGCCGATCTGGTGCTGGCGACTCTCGAAAGTTTGCGCATTGAACGGCAGGCGGACGGCAATGTTCAGGTGAATCTTAAAGCATAATCTCATGACTTAGCCCCGCGTCGCCGGGGCTTTTTTGTGCCACAATTTCGGCTCCCTCTTCAGACAAGGATAAGTTGTGAACGGTGAATTGATTTGGGTGTTATCGCTACTGGCCATCGCGGTTGTCTTGTTTGCAACCGGCAAGGTGCGCATGGATGCCATCGCGCTGATGATCATTGTGGCGTTTGTGCTTAGCGGTACGTTAACCCTCAGCGAAGCCTTCTCCGGCTTTAGCGATCCGAACGTCATTCTCATTGCTGCGTTATTTATCATTGGCGATGGCCTGGTGCGCACCGGCGTGGCGACTAAAATGGGCTCCTGGCTGGTCAAGGTTGCCGGTAATAGCGAAACCAAAATGCTGGTCTACCTGATGCTCACCGTTGCCGGGCTGGGCGCGTTTATGAGCTCAACCGGCGTCGTGGCGATATTTATTCCGGTGGTGCTCAGCGTTTCGCTGCGTATGAATACCTCGCCATCGCGGCTGATGATGCCGCTGAGCTTCGCCGGGCTGATTAGCGGCATGATGACCCTGGTGGCGACGCCGCCGAACCTGGTAGTCAACAGTGAACTGCTGCGCGAAGGGTTGCATGGATTCAGCTTCTTCAGCGTGACCCCGATTGGCCTGGTGGTGCTGGTGCTGGGTATCGTCTATATGCTGGTGATGCGCTTTATGCTGAAGAGCGAAGATGACAGCGCCGCTCGCGATGTGCGCAAGAAAAGCACCTTTCGTGATTTAATCAAAGAGTACCGCCTTACCGGCAGGGCGCGCCGGCTGGCGATTCGTCCGGGCTCGCCGATGATCGGCCAGCGGCTTGATGATTTAAAGCTGCGTGAACGCTACTGCGCCAACGTTATCGGCGTCGAACGCTGGCGGCGTTTTCGCCGGGTGATTGTCAACGTTAACGGGGTATCGGAGTTTCGCGCCCGTGACGTGTTGCTGATCGATATGTCAGCCTCCGACGTCGATCTGCGGCAGTTTTGCGGCGAACAGATGCTTGAGCCGATGGTGCTGCGTGGCGAATACTTTGCCGATCAGGCGCTTGACGTCGGCATGGCTGAAGTCTCGTTAATCCCTGATTCAGAGCTTATCGGTAAAACGGTGCGCGAGATGGCTTTTCGTACCCGTTTTGGCCTGAATATCGTTGGCCTGAAGCGCGATGGTAAAGCGCTCGATGGCGCGGTAGTCGATGAACCTCTCCAGTTAGGCGATATTATGCTGGTGGTCGGCAACTGGCGGCAGATAGCCATGCTGGCGAAACGTGGCCGCGATTTTGTGGTGCTGAATATGCCGGTAGAGGTCAATGATGCTTCGCCAGCGCACAGTCAGGCGCCGCACGCCATATTCTGCCTGGTGTTGATGGTAGCGCTGATGCTTACCGATGAAATCCCCAACCCTATCGCTGCCATCATCGCCTGCCTATTGATGGGCAAGTTTCGCTGCATCAACGCCGAGAGCGCCTATAAGGCGATTCACTGGCCGAGCATCATTTTGATTGTGGGGATGATGCCGTTTGCCCTGGCATTGCAGAAAACCGGCGGCGTGGATTTGGTGGTGCAGGGGTTAATGGACGTCGCCGGGAGCAAAGGCCCCTACTTGATGCTGGGTTGTCTGTTTGTGATGTGCGCGGCGATTGGTCTGTTTATCTCTAACACCGCGACGGCGGTGCTGATGGCGCCGATTGCGCTGGCGGCGGCGAAATCGATGGGGGTATCGCCGTATCCCTTCGCCATGGTGGTGGCGATGGCGGCTTCGGCGGCTTTCATGACCCCGGTCTCTTCACCGGTTAACACGCTGGTGCTCGGACCCGGTAAATATTCGTTCAGTGATTTTGTCAAAATCGGTGTGCCCTTCACCGTACTGGTGATGGTGGTCTGCGTGCTGCTGATCCCGGTACTCTTTCCGTTTTAATTCATTCAGGCCGGGCAGGGGATGCCCGGCCTGAAAATTAAAGCGGTGAATCCTGGCTGATTTCATCGAGCGACAGCTGGAAGCTCGGGACAAATACTTGCATAAAGTAATCCATCTCCGGGCTACGGCGCGACTCCAGCGTTTTTTCCAGCCGACCTTTAGCCAGCAGGAATTCGTTATTGCCGGCGGAAAGCTCTTCAAGACATTTCAGATAGGCGCAAAGAGCGTCGGCCTGCTTCACAATCGACTGCTCTTCTTCACTGTAATGGTGCTCATCAATCAGGGGCTCAAAGATATCGCGCAGCTCATCGGGAACCATATCGACCAGTTTTTGCTGAGCGATTTTCTCAATCGCCTTATATTCCTGGGCAATCTGCGAATTGAAGTATTTCACCGGCGTGGGCAGATCGCCGGTGAGGACCTCGGAGGAATCGTGATACATCGCCAGCAGGGCAATACGTTCGGCGTTGACCTGGCCGCCAAACTTGCGGTTCTTAATTGCCGCCAGCGCATGGGCGACCATCGCCACCTGCAAACTGTGCTCGGAGACGTTTTCGGTACGCACGTTGCGCATCAAAGGCCAGCGGTTAATTAGTTTCAGGCGGGAGAGGTGGGCAAAGAAATGACTCTGACTCATAGGAACCCTTAAGCGGTGACAACATCAGGTTCCATTGTGCGCAGGGATCGCCGCCGGATGCAAATACCGGCGGCGGCGCGATTAAAGCTGATGATAGCCGGAGAGGAAACGGCCAAAGCGGGAAATCGCCATTTCCAGGTCATCTTCACGCGGCAGGGTGACGATACGCACGTGATCCGGCCACGGCCAGTTAAAGGCGGTGCCCTGAACCAGCAGCACTTTCTCCTGTAGAAGGAAGTCGAGCACCATTTTCTGGTCATCGTGGATATTAAAGCGTTTGGCGTCGATTTTCGGGAACATATACAGCGCGCCTTTCGGCTTGACGCAGGAGACGCCCGGGATCTCGTTGATTAACTCCCAGGCGCGGTTGCGTTGCTCATACAAACGCCCGCCCGGAATGATAAATTCGCTAATGCTCTGATAGCCGCCCAGCGCGGTTTGGATTGCGTGTTGCGCCGGGACGTTGGCGCACAGGCGCATCGAGGCCAGCATTTCCAGCCCTTCGATATAGCCTTTGGCGTGCTTTTTCGGCCCGTTAAGCACCATCCAGCCCTGGCGGAAACCGGCGACACGATAGGTCTTTGACAGTCCGTTAAAGGTGACGGTCAGCATATCCGGCGCCAGCGCGGCGATCGAATGGTGTTCGGCATCGTCGTACAGGATCTTGTCGTAGATTTCGTCGGCGAAAATAATCAGGTTGTGCTGACGGGCGATCTCGACGATCTCCTGCAACAGTTCTTTGGAATAAACGGCGCCCGTCGGGTTATTCGGGTTAATGATGACGATTCCACGGGTGCGTGGCGTAATTTTGGCGCGGATATCGTCGAGGTCCGGGAACCAGTCTGAGGATTCGTCGCACAAATAGTGCACCGCTTTGCCGCTGGAAAGGGAGACCGCAGCGGTCCACAGCGGGTAGTCCGGAGCCGGAACCAGCATTTCGTCGCCGCTGTTGAGCAGCGCCTGCATGGCCTGGACGATGAGCTCGGAAACGCCGTTACCGATATAGATATCTTCCACGGTAACATCGCGCATCCCGCGCGCCTGGTAGTGCTGCATAATCGCTTTACGGGCGGAATAGAGACCTTTTGAGTCGCTGTAGCCCTGGGCGGTCGGCAGATTGCGGATAACGTCGACGAGAATTTCGTCAGGCGCATCGAAGCCGAACGGCGCCGGGTTGCCGATATTCAGCTTGAGTACTTTGTTGCCTTCTTCTTCAAGGCGTTTTGCTTCTTTGAGAACCGGACCGCGGATGTCGTAACAGACATTCTCTAACTTGCTGGATTTTTCGATAGGGGACATGAACCTTTGACCTTTTAGCTGTTATCGCCACTCCCTGCCGTGGAAGTCAGCACGGAACAATGTACTCCGCATCCCCGCTGTTTTGAAGGGTTAACAGGAGAAGATTTTGCTAATAGTATTTTTTTAGAGTAATGAATTTATCTGTGTAATGGCGTTATTCTTTATATAATGTGCCTGGTATGGGTTTTTGAATGGTTTTATGTTGCGCGTATTGGGTGATTACATGGATGTTTATCCGGTTTGTTGCTGAAGGAAAAAGCGGTTTGCCGGAATTTTAACCTCTAAAAGACACTATGCTAATAAAAAGAGGGCGATGGCGACTGTAGCAACTATGTTAATTTTTTTTAATAAAACATGCCAATGAATGAATCAGGTATATTTGATTGCATGGATTATTTCGGCTTTTGTTAATTTAATTATAGTGCTGCAAAAAAGTTTAAAATTACCTTAGATAATACTGATTAGCGCTTATAAATATTGTGGTTTTCGGTTAGGATAAGACAGTTAATATCGACGTGTAAACCTCTGTTTAACGGCGTGATTTTATTAATATATTGTTATTGCAGGCTTTTTTGTTTGTGTTCAGCAGGCGTTGTTATGCGTGTCGGGCTTCCTGGCGTAACGACATCTGTTATTGCAGACTTTGTTTGAGATTCATCACATAACCGAAGTCTCAGTAATTAAAAATGCGTAGAGCTACGAACAAAATATTACTCAAATTTTTCGCACATTTGTCGCGAACGAGTGCTTTCACATGCAATGACGTTCTTCCAGTTGTCCTCCGCGGAATTTGTCCGCTCGGCACGAGGCTCATGGAATAGCCGGAAACCTGGATACAGCATCAACAAGGCAGGCCAGCATTAGCGCCTGTAAGTGAAGAAATATGATAAATGCAAATCGTCCGATACTGAATCTCGATCTCGATCTGCTGCGGACCTTCGTCGCCGTCGCCGATCTGAGCACCTTCGCGGCGGCCGCTGCCGCGGTATGTCGTACCCAGTCCGCCGTCAGTCAGCAGATGCAGCGCCTGGAGCAACTGGTAGGCAAAGAGCTTTTCGCCCGTCATGGGCGCAATAAATTACTGACCGAGCAGGGGATCCAACTGCTCAGCTACGCGCGCAAAATACTGCGCTTTAATGATGAGGCCTGCATGTCGCTGATGTTTGGCAGCCTGCAGGGGACGCTAACTATCGGCGCTTCCGATGAAACGGCGGATACCATCCTGCCTTACCTGCTCAACCGAATCGGCAGCTTCTATCCCAAACTGACGCTGGAAATAAAGGTCCTGAATTACGCCGATATCGTCGCGAAGTTGGGCAGCGGCGAGATCGACCTGGCATTAACGACGCATCAAACCGGCGAATTTGACGTCCTGACGCTGCGTACCTCGCCGACGCTGTGGTACTGCGCCGCGGATTACGTACTGGCGCAGGGTGAATCCGTTCCGCTGGTGCTGCTCGAAGAGTCCGGGCCGTTTCGCGAAGATATCATCTCCGCGCTGAACGCTGCGCAGGTTCCCTGGCATTTGGCGCATGCCGCCAGTTCTTTAGCCGGGGTGAAGGCGGCGGTGAAAGCGGGCCTTGGCGTCACCGCGCGTCCGGTAGAAATGATGAGTCCGGAGCTACGCGTTCCGGGTAAAAGCGATGGCCTACCGGGCTTGCCTGATACCCACTATGTGCTGAGCTGCAATCCGCAGCGGGAAAACGAACTGGCGCAGGCGATTTTTCAGTCGCTGAGCCAGGACCATAATCCGTGGAACACGGAAACCCTATATACCCCGGAAGGGGGAGACAGTTCTCTGGTTTCATAAAGCCGAATTATCATATATCGATCACAATAATCCGGTAACAAAATGTAAGTGTAAAAAAGAGCCACCGATCGACAAAATGGGGTCAGTGGCTCTTTTTTTTTATATTTTACAAGGATTTTAAGCAGTTTAATAATTTATTGATAAATGAATCAATGAGTTGGGTTGAAAGCGACCATTGTTTCTCTGTTTTTAGCTGCAGTTTCAATACTTCCTGCTAATGTTAAAAAACCGGACGGATTGTTGCCGTTTTCCAGATGTAATTAACAAAAGCGTGTCACAGATCAAGAAAATACCCCTACTTGGGGGGAGGAATCGCGGCCAAATCCTGTCAAAATAGATTGGCGAAATTGATTTACGTCTAAAACGGACACGATTCAACAACACTAAATCCGAATGATATGCAAGGTTATTACGCAACAAAGGGCATTTAATGTTAATGAAAATATTCCAATGTAAATTAATGTAGTTAAAACTTTTGTTAAAGTTGACAAAAGGTTAAAGAAAGGGGTAAAAAGCCACGGCATTTGGGCTTCCTCATCAACCAGGGACGCTTTTTTGCAAGGTCATTTTTTTATTCCTCCCGTGAAACGCTGTGGCGTTCATCTGCCATCAAGAGCAGAGGGTTTTGGCGCTACACTTTTTTGGTTAAGCAATGCGTATGTCAACATCCACTGAAGTCATCGCTCATCATTGGGCATTCGCTATATTTCTCATCATCGCTATCGGTCTGTGCTGCCTGATGCTCGTCGGCGGCTGGTACCTCGGCGGTCGCGCGCGCGCGCGTAGCAAAAACACGCCGTTTGAATCGGGGATCGACTCCGTTGGTTCGGCCCGCTTACGTCTTTCTGCGAAGTTTTATCTGGTCGCCATGTTCTTCGTTATCTTCGACGTGGAAGCCCTGTATCTCTACGCATGGTCAACATCCATTCGCGAAAGCGGCTGGGTTGGCTTTGTGGAAGCCGCAATTTTCATTTTAGTGCTACTGGCTGGTCTGGTTTACCTCGTTCGCATCGGCGCACTGGACTGGACGCCTGCGCGTTCCCGTCGCACGCTGGTTAACCCGGAAACAGACAGTCCCACTAACCGTCATATGCAGTAAAAGCGAGGCAATAAGATGGATTATACGCTCACCCGCATAGATCCTAACGGTGAGAACGACCGTTACCCCCTGCAAAAACAGGAGATCGTAACTGACCCCCTGGAGCAAGAAGTCAATAAAAGCGTGTATATGGGGAAACTCGAACACGCGCTGCATGACATGGTGAACTGGGGCCGTAAGAACTCGATTTGGCCGTACAACTTCGGCCTGTCTTGCTGCTATGTAGAAATGGTGACGTCATTCACTGCGGTGCATGACGTTGCGCGTTTTGGCGCGGAAGTACTGCGTGCCTCTCCGCGTCAGGCCGACCTGATGGTGGTCGCCGGTACCTGCTTCACCAAAATGGCCCCGGTTATTCAGCGCTTGTACGATCAGATGCTGGAGCCGAAGTGGGTTATCTCTATGGGCGCATGCGCTAACTCCGGCGGGATGTACGATATCTACTCCGTCGTTCAGGGCGTGGACAAGTTTATTCCGGTGGATGTTTACATCCCGGGCTGTCCGCCGCGTCCGGAAGCTTATATGCAGGCGCTGATGCTGCTGCAGGAATCCATTGGTAAAGAGCGCCGTCCTCTCTCATGGGTGGTTGGCGATCAGGGCGTCTATCGCGCCAACATGCAATCCGAGCGCGAGCGTAAACGCGGCGAACGAATTGCGGTGACCAATCTGCGGACTCCGGACGAGATTTAACTTGCGCCTGCGGGCGGGAACCAGACTTCGCAAATCAATCTACAAAAGCAGCGAAGCCTCGCCCGGCAGTCACCACGGACCTTTTGCAATGGTGAACAATATGACTGATTTAACCGCGCATGACGCCGCACCAGCCTGGCAAACCCGCGATCACCTTGATGACCCGGTGATCGGCGAACTGCGCAACCGTTTTGGGCCGGATGCCTTTACCGTTCAGCCTACCCGTACCGGCGTTCCGGTGGTGTGGGTGAAGCGCGAACAGCTGCTTGAGGTGGGTGATTTCCTGAAGAGATTGCCGAAACCTTACGTGATGCTGTTTGACCTGCACGGCATGGACGAACGTTTACGTACGCACCGCGATGGCTTGCCAGCCGCGGATTTTTCCGTTTTCTACCACCTGATCTCAGTAGACCGCAACCGCGATATCATGCTCAAGGTGGCGTTGTCTGAAAACGATCTGCATCTGCCGACCTTCACCAAACTGTTCCCTAACGCCAACTGGTATGAGCGTGAAACCTGGGAAATGTTTGGCGTGACCTTCGACGGTCACCCGAATCTGCGCCGCATCATGATGCCGCCGACCTGGGAAGGCCACCCGCTGCGTAAAGACTATCCGGCGCGCGCCACCGAATTCGATCCGTTTGAGCTGACCAAAGCCAAGCAGGATCTGGAAATGGAAGCGTTAACCTTCAAGCCGGAAGAGTGGGGTATGAAGCGCGGCACCGAAAACGAGGACTTTATGTTCCTCAACCTCGGCCCGAACCACCCGTCCGCTCACGGCGCATTCCGTATTATTCTGCAGTTGGATGGCGAAGAGATCGTCGACTGCGTGCCGGACATCGGCTACCACCACCGCGGCGCGGAGAAGATGGGCGAACGCCAGTCCTGGCATAGCTACATCCCTTACACCGACCGTATCGAATACCTCGGCGGCTGCGTCAACGAGATGCCGTACGTGTTGGCGGTGGAGAAACTGGCCGGGATCACCGTGCCGGATCGCGTGAACGTGATCCGCGTGATGCTGTCCGAACTGTTCCGCATCAACAGCCACCTGCTGTATATCTCGACCTTTATTCAGGACGTCGGCGCGATGACCCCGGTCTTCTTCGCCTTTACCGACCGTCAGAAAATCTACGATCTGGTCGAAGCCATCACCGGTTTCCGTATGCACCCGGCATGGTTCCGCATCGGCGGCGTCGCCCACGACCTGCCGCGCGGCTGGGATCGCCTGCTGCGTGAATTCCTTGAGTGGATGCCGAAGCGCCTGGATTCCTATGAGAAAGCCGCGCTGCGCAACACCATTCTGATTGGCCGTTCCAAAGGCGTTGCCGCCTACACCGCAAAAGAAGCGCTGGAGTGGGGCACCACCGGCGCAGGTCTGCGCGCGACCGGTATCGGCTTCGACGTGCGTAAATGGCGTCCTTATTCTGGCTACGAAAACTTCGACTTTGAAATCCCGACCGGCGGCGGCGTTTCCGACTGCTACACCCGCGTGATGCTGAAAGTAGAAGAGCTGCGCCAGAGCCTGCGCATTCTCCAGCAGTGCCTCGATAATATGCCGGAAGGCCCGTTCAAAGCGGATCACCCGCTGACTACGCCGCCGCCGAAAGAGCGCACGCTGCAGCACATTGAGACCCTGATTACGCACTTCCTGCAGGTTTCCTGGGGCCCGGTGATGCCGGCCAACGAATCCTTCCAAATGGTTGAAGCGACGAAGGGGATTAACAGTTACTACCTGACCAGCGACGGCAGCACCATGAGCTACCGTACCCGTATTCGTACCCCGAGCTATGCGCACCTGCAGCAGATCCCGGCGGCGATCCGCGGCAGCCTGGTATCCGACCTTATCGTCTATCTGGGTAGTATCGATTTTGTTATGTCAGACGTGGACCGCTAATTATGCACGAGAATCAACAACCACAAACCGAGGCTTTTGAGCTGAGTGCGGCAGAGCGTGAAGCTATTGAGCACGAAAAGCACCACTACGAAGACCCGCGTGCGGCGTCCATCGAAGCGCTGAAAATTGTTCAAAAACAGCGCGGCTGGGTGCCGGATGGCGCGATCTACGCGATCGCCGATGTGCTGGGGATCCCGGCAAGCGATGTCGAAGGCGTGGCGACATTCTACAGCCAGATCTTCCGCCAGCCGGTTGGCCGTCACGTGATCCGCTACTGCGACAGCGTGGTGTGCCATATCACCGGTTTCCAGGGGATCCAGTCGGCTATCGAGAAAAAGCTGGACATCAAACCGGGTCAAACCACCTTTGATGGCCGCTTCACGCTGCTGCCGACCTGTTGCCTTGGCAACTGCGACAAGGGGCCGACCATGATGATTGATGACGACACACACAGTTATCTGACGCCGGAAGCGATTCCTGACCTCCTGGAGCGGTATAAATGAAAACCATTATTCGTACTGCCGAAACGCATCCATTAACCTGGCGTCTGCGCGATGACAAGCAGCCGGTGTGGCTGGACGAGTATCGCAGCAAAAACGGTTATGAAGGGGCGCGCAAGGCCTTAAGCGGCATGGCGCCGGATGAAATCGTCAATGCGGTAAAAGACGCCGGCCTGAAAGGGCGGGGCGGCGCGGGCTTTTCCACCGGTCTGAAGTGGAGCCTGATGCCGAAAGACGAGTCCATGAACATCCGTTACCTGCTGTGTAATGCCGATGAAATGGAACCGGGTACCTATAAAGACCGTCTGCTGATGGAACAGCTGCCGCACCTGCTGGTGGAAGGCATGCTGATCTCCGCCTTTGCGCTGAAGGCCTACCGTGGTTACATCTTCCTGCGCGGCGAATATATCGAAGCGGCGCAGCATCTGCGTCGTGCGATTGCCGAAGCTACCGAAGCGGGCCTGTTGGGGAAAAATATCCTCGGTACCGGTTTTGACTTCGAGCTGTTCGTGCACACCGGGGCAGGGCGCTATATCTGCGGTGAAGAGACGGCGCTTATCAACTCGCTGGAAGGCCGTCGCGCGAACCCGCGCTCCAAGCCGCCGTTCCCGGCGAGCTCCGGCGTGTGGGGCAAACCGACCTGCGTCAACAACGTTGAAACCCTGTGCAACGTCCCTGCCATCCTCGCCAACGGCGTGGAGTGGTACCAGAATATTTCAACCAGCAAAGATGCCGGCACCAAGCTGATGGGCTTCTCCGGGCGCGTGAAGAATCCGGGCGTATGGGAGCTGCCGTTCGGCACTACCGCGCGCGAGATCCTCGAAGATTACGCCGGCGGCATGCGCGATGGCCTGAAGTTTAAAGCCTGGCAGCCGGGCGGCGCCGGTACCGACTTCCTGACCGAAGCGCACCTCGATTTGCCGATGGAGTTTGAAAGCATTGGTAAAGCAGGTAGCCGTCTGGGCACCGCGCTGGCGATGGCCGTCGACCACGAGATCGGCATGGTTCCGCTGGTGCGCAATCTCGAAGAATTTTTTGCCCGCGAATCCTGCGGCTGGTGTACGCCTTGCCGCGACGGCCTGCCGTGGAGCGTGAAGATCCTGCGCGCCCTGGAGCGCGGCGAAGGCCAGCCTGGCGATATCGAAACTCTTGAGCAACTGTGTCGATTCCTCGGGCCGGGTAAAACCTTCTGCGCGCACGCGCCGGGCGCGGTTGAACCGCTGCAGAGCGCTATCAAATATTTCCGCGAAGAATTCGAGGCTGGCATTAAGCAGCAGTTCAGCAATACCCATGCAATTAACGGTATTCAGCCGAACCTGCTTAAGACGCGCTGGTAATCTAAAGGTTTTTTATTTTTGGAAGCACGCAAATGGCTACGATTCATGTAGACGGCAAAGAATACGAGGTCAACGGAGCGGACAACCTGCTAGAGGCTTGTCTCTCTCTTGGTCTTGATATTCCATACTTTTGCTGGCACCCGGCGCTAGGGAGCGTCGGTGCTTGCCGCCAGTGTGCGGTGAAGCAATATCAGAACGCGGAAGACACGCGTGGTCGCCTGGTGATGTCCTGTATGACTCCGGCATCTGACGGCACCTTTATTTCTATTGACGACGGCGAAGCGAAGCAGTTCCGCGAAAGCGTGGTGGAGTGGCTGATGACCAACCACCCGCACGACTGCCCGGTCTGCGAAGAGGGGGGCAACTGCCACCTGCAGGATATGACGGTCATGACCGGCCATAGCTTCCGCCGCTATCGTTTCACCAAGCGTACCCACCGCAACCAGGATTTGGGGCCATTTATTTCTCACGAAATGAACCGCTGCATCGCCTGCTACCGCTGCGTTCGCTACTATAAAGATTATGCCGACGGCACCGATCTGGGCGTTTATGGCGCTCATGACAACGTCTACTTCGGCCGCCCGGAAGATGGCACGCTGGAAAGCGAATTCTCCGGTAACCTGGTTGAAGTCTGCCCGACCGGCGTCTTCACCGATAAAACACACTCCGAGCGTTACAACCGTAAGTGGGACATGCAGTTTGCGCCGAGCATCTGCCAGCAGTGTTCCATTGGCTGTAACATCAGCCCTGGCGAACGCTATGGCGAGCTGCGTCGTATCGAAAACCGTTATAACGGCACCGTGAACCGCTACTTCCTCTGCGACCGCGGTCGTTTCGGCTATGGCTACGTAAACCTCAAAGATCGTCCGCGTCAGCCGGTTCAGCGCCGCGGCGACGATCTGATCGCGCTCAACGCCGAACAGGCGATGCAGGGGGCGGCGGATATCCTGCGCCAGTCGAAGAAAGTCATTGGTATCGGTTCTCCGCGCGCCAGCATTGAAAGTAACTTCGCGCTGCGTGAGCTGGTCGGTAGCGAAAACTTCTATACCGGCATCGCTAAAGGCGAACAAGCGCGCCTGCAGATGATGCTCAAAGTGCTGCGCGAGGGTGGGATCCATACCCCGACGCTGCGCGATATCGAATCGTACGATGCGGTACTGGTGCTGGGCGAAGACATTACCCAGACCGGCGCGCGCGTTGCCCTGGCGGTACGCCAGGCGGTGAAAGGGAAAGCACGCGAAATGGCGGCGGCGCAGAAAGTGGCCGACTGGCAGATTGCGGCAATTCTCAACATCGGACAGCGCGCCAAGCATCCGTTATTCGTCACTAATATCGACGACACCCGTCTCGATGACATCGCGGCGTGGACCTATCGCGCGCCGGTGGAAGATCAGGCGCGTCTGGGCTTTGCTATCGCCCATGCGCTGGACAACAGCGCGCCGGCGGTTGATGGCCTGAGCCATGACCTGCAGGGTAAAGTTGATGTGATCGTTCAGGCGCTGGCCGGGGCGAAAAAACCGCTGATTATCTCCGGCACTAACGCCGGCAGCATGGAAATCATTCAGGCTGCCGCCAACGTGGCGAAAGCGTTGAAAGGCCGCGGCGCCGATGTTGGCGTGACTATGGTCGCCCGCGCGGTGAACAGCGTTGGCCTGGGCATGATCGGCGGCGGCTCGCTTGAAGAGGCGCTGGACGAACTGGAAAGCGGTGCCGCAGATGCGGTTATCGTGCTGGAAAACGACCTGCACCGTCATGCTTCCGCCGCGCGCGTCGATGCTGCGCTGGCGAAAGCGCCGCTGGTGATGGTGGTTGATCATCAGCGCACCGCGATTATGGACAAAGCTCACCTGGTGCTCTCCGCGGCAAGCTTTGCTGAAAGCGACGGTACCGTGGTGAACAACGAAGGCCGCGCCCAGCGTTTCTTCCAGGTTTACGATCCGGCTTACTACGACGCGAAAACCGTGATGCTGGAAAGCTGGCGCTGGCTGCATTCGCTGCACAGCACCGTCAACAACCGTCAGGTTGACTGGACGCAGCTGGACCACGTCATCGATGCGGCGATTGCGGCGCTGCCGCAGCTGGCGGGCATTAAAGATGCCGCGCCGGATGCGACCTTCCGCATTCGCGGTCAGAAGCTGGCGCGTGAACCGCACCGCTACAGCGGCCGCACGGCGATGCGCGCCAACATCAGCGTGCACGAACCGCGCCAACCGCAGGATAAAGACACCATGTTCGCCTTCTCGATGGAAGGGAACAACCAGCCGTCCGCGCCGCGTTCGCAAATTCCGTTTGCGTGGGCGCCGGGCTGGAACTCCCCGCAGGCATGGAACAAATTCCAGGATGAAGTGGGCGGTAAACTGCGCCACGGCGATCCGGGCGTGCGTCTGATTGAAGCTTCCGCCAGCGGGCTGGAGTACTTCACGGCGGTTCCGGCCAGCTTCCACGCGGAAGAGGGCAAATGGCGTATCGCGCCTTACTACCACCTGTTTGGCAGCGATGAGCTGTCGCAGCGTTCTCCGGTGTTCCAGAGCCGGATGCCTGAGCCGTACATCAAGCTGAACCCGGCGGATGCCGCAAAGCTTGGCGTCAATGCCGGGGCGATGGTTTCCTTCAGCGTTGAAGGCCAGACGCTGAGTCTGCCGCTGGTTATTTCTGAAGGGCTGGCCGCGGGACAGGTTGGCTTACCGATGGGCATGCCGGGCATCGCGCCGGTACTGGCCGGGGCGCGTATTGATTCACTGCAGGAGGCGCAAGCATGAGTTGGTTAACGCCGGATCTTATCGACATTTTGTTAAGCATCCTGAAGGCCGTGGTCATTCTGCTGGTGGTCGTCACCTGCGGCGCGTTCATGAGCTTCGGCGAGCGTCGTCTGCTCGGCCTGTTCCAGAACCGCTACGGACCTAACCGCGTGGGCTGGGGCGGTTCGCTGCAGCTGGTCGCCGACATGATCAAGATGTTCTTCAAAGAGGACTGGATCCCGCGCTTCTCCGATCGCGTGATCTTTACTCTGGCGCCGGTTATCGCCTTTACTTCGCTGCTGCTGGCTTTTGCTATCGTGCCGGTTAGCCCGTCGTGGGTGGTCGCCGACCTGAACATCGGTATTCTGTTCTTCCTGATGATGGCAGGCCTGGCGGTCTACGCGGTCCTGTTCGCCGGTTGGTCGAGTAACAACAAATACTCGTTGCTGGGGGCGATGCGTGCTTCCGCGCAAACGCTGAGCTACGAAGTGTTCCTCGGTCTCTCCCTGATGGGCGTGGTGGCGCAGGCGGGGTCATTTAACATGACCGATATCGTCAACAACCAGGCGCATCTGTGGAATGTCATCCCGCAGTTCTTTGGCTTCGTCACTTTCGCCATCGCCGGCGTGGCGGTGTGTCACCGTCACCCGTTCGACCAGCCGGAAGCGGAGCAGGAACTGGCCGATGGTTACCACATTGAATATTCCGGTATGAAATTCGGTCTGTTCTTCGTCGGTGAATACATCGGGATTGTCACCGTTTCAGCGCTGATCGTTACGCTGTTCTTCGGCGGCTGGAATGGCCCGTGGTTACCGCCTTTCATCTGGTTCGCGCTGAAAACCGCGTTCTTCATGATGATGTTCATTTTGATCCGCGCATCATTACCGCGTCCGCGTTATGACCAGGTAATGTCCTTTGGCTGGAAGGTATGCCTGCCGTTAACGCTGGTCAACTTGTTGGTAACGGCGGCTGTCATTCTCTGGCAGGCGCAATAAGGGGTGAATTGAACATGACCTTAAAAGAATTATTGGTAGGGTTCGGCACCCAGGTCCGCAGTATTTGCATGATCGGGATGCACGCCTTCGCCAAACGTGAAACTCAGATGTACCCGGAAGAGCCGGTATATCTGCCGCCGCGCTATCGTGGCCGTATCGTGCTGACGCGCGATCCGGACGGTGAAGAGCGCTGCGTTGCCTGTAACCTGTGTGCGGTAGCCTGCCCGGTTGGCTGTATTTCTCTGCAGAAAGCAGAGACCAAAGATGGCCGCTGGTACCCGGAGTTCTTCCGCATCAACTTCTCACGCTGCATTTTCTGCGGCCTGTGCGAAGAAGCGTGCCCGACCACGGCGATTCAGTTGACCCCGGACTTCGAACTGGGCGAATACAAACGTCAGGATCTGGTGTACGAAAAAGAGGATCTGCTGATTTCCGGTCCGGGCAAATACCCGGAATATAACTTCTACCGGATGGCGGGTATGGCAATCGACGGCAAAGATAAGGGCGAAGCGGAAAACGAAGCTAAGCCAATCGACGTCAAGAGCCTGTTACCGTAAGGAGAGGGGCAATGGAATTCGCTTTTTATATCTGTGGCCTGATAGCCATCCTCGCAACCTTGCGGGTCGTCACCCACACCAATCCGGTGCACGCGCTGCTGTACCTGATCATTTCGCTGTTAGCGATTGCCGGGGTGTTTTTCTCGCTGGGCGCTTACTTCGCCGGTGCGCTGGAAATCATCGTTTACGCCGGGGCCATTATGGTGCTGTTTGTGTTCGTGGTGATGATGCTCAACCTGGGCGGCACCGAGATCGAACAGGAACGCAAATGGCTGCAGCCGGGGATCTGGATTGGCCCGGCCATCCTTTCCGCGGTGCTGCTGGTAGTTATCGTTTACGCCATCCTGGGCATTAATGACCAGGGTATCGACGGCGCGGCGATCAACGCCAAAGAAGTGGGTATTGCGCTGTTTGGGCCGTACGTCCTGGCGGTGGAGCTGGCCTCCATGCTGCTGCTGGCGGGCCTGGTTGTCGCCTTCCACATTGGCCGCGAAGAGCGCGCCGGTGAGGTGCTGAGCAACCGCGTGAACGACAGCGACAAAAGAAAAACGGAGGAACACGCATGATCCCCTTAACACATGGACTGATCCTCGCCGCCATCCTGTTTGTGCTCGGCCTGACTGGTCTTGTGATCCGCCGCAATCTGCTATTTATGCTGATTAGCCTGGAAATCATGATTAACGCCGCCGCGCTGGCATTCGTGGTCGCGGGAAGCTACTGGGGCCAGACTGATGGTCAGATTATGTATATCCTCGCCATCAGCCTCGCGGCTGCGGAAGCGAGTATCGGTCTGGCGCTGCTGCTGCAGCTCCATCGTCGCCGCCAGAACCTGAACATCGATTCAGTAAGTGAGTTGCGTGGATGAACATGCTTGCCTTAACCATTCTTCTGCCATTGATTGGCTTTGTGCTACTGGCCTTCTCCCGCGGACGCTGGTCGGAAAATCTTTCCGCCACCGTTGGGATGGGGTCGGTAGGCCTGGCGGCGCTGGTGACGGCGTACGTCGGCGTCGATTTTTTCGCTAACGGTAAACAGGCGGTCAGCGTACCGCTGTGGAACTGGATGTCGGTCGGTGATTTCAACATCGGCTTCAACCTGGTGCTGGATGGCCTGTCTCTGACCATGCTCTCCGTGGTTACCGGCGTCGGCTTCCTGATCCACATGTTCGCTTCCTGGTACATGCGCGGCGAAGAGGGCTACTCTCGCTTCTTCGCTTACACCAACCTGTTTATCGCCAGCATGGTCGTTCTGGTGCTGGCCGATAACCTGCTGTTAATGTACCTTGGTTGGGAAGGCGTGGGTCTCTGTTCTTACCTGCTGATCGGTTTCTACTACACCGATCCGAAGAATAACGCCGCGGCGATGAAAGCGTTCGTGGTCACCCGCGTCGGCGACGTGTTCCTCGCCTTCGCGCTGTTCATTCTTTATAACGAACTGGGCACCCTGAACTTCCGCGAAATGGTTGAGCTGGCGCCGCAGCACTTCGCTAACGGCAGCACCACGCTGCAGTGGGCGACGCTGATGCTGCTCGGCGGCGCGGTCGGTAAATCCGCTCAGCTGCCGCTGCAAACGTGGCTTGCCGATGCGATGGCGGGCCCAACGCCGGTCTCTGCGCTGATCCACGCGGCTACCATGGTGACCGCGGGCGTGTACCTGATTGCCCGTACCCACGGCCTGTTCCTGATGACGCCGGAAGTGCTGCATTTGGTCGGTATCGTTGGCGCAATCACGCTGGTGCTGGCGGGCTTCGCCGCGCTGGTGCAGACCGACATCAAACGTGTGCTGGCTTACTCGACCATGAGCCAGATTGGCTACATGTTCCTCGCGCTGGGCGTGCAGGCATGGGACGCAGCGATCTTCCACCTGATGACGCACGCGTTTTTTAAAGCGCTGCTGTTCCTGTCGTCCGGTTCGGTGATCCTCGCCTGCCATCATGAACAGAACATCTTCAAGATGGGCGGCCTGCGCAAATCCATTCCGCTGGTTTATGTCTGCTTCCTGGTGGGGGGCGCGGCGCTGTCCGCTCTGCCGCTTATCACCGCAGGCTTCTTCAGTAAGGATGAGATTCTGGCTGGCGCGATGGCCAACGGTCATATCAATCTGATGGTAGCGGGCCTGGTCGGCGCCTTTATGACCTCGCTGTATACCTTCCGTATGATTTTCATCGTGTTCCACGGTAAAGAGCAAATTCACGCGCACGCAGGGAAGGGGATTACCCACCACCTGCCGCTGATTGTGCTGCTGATTCTGTCCACCTTCGTTGGCGCGCTGATTGTGCCGCCGCTGGAAGGCGTACTGCCGCAGACCACTGAGCTCGCTCACGGTAGCGTGATGACGCTGGAAATCACCTCCGGGATTATCGCTATCGCCGGCATCCTGATCGCCGCATGGCTGTGGCTGGGCAAACGTACGCTGGTGACTTCCATCGCCAACAGCGCGCCTGGCCGCTTCTTCGGCACCTGGTGGTTCCATGCCTGGGGCTTCGACTGGTTATACGACAAAGTGTTCGTCAAACCATTCCTCGGCATTGCCTGGCTGCTGAAGAGCGATCCGCTGAACTCGTTGATGAATATCCCGGCGATTCTGTCCCGCTTCGCAGGCAAAGGTCTGCTGGTGAGCGAGAACGGCTATCTGCGCTGGTATGTGGCTTCAATGAGCATTGGCGCGGTGGTGGTGCTGGCTCTGCTGATGGTACTGCGTTGATTTGAGCGCGCGGTTTTGCCCGGTGGCGCTTCGCTTACCGGGCCTACGAAACCGTAGGTCGGGTAAGCGAAGCGCCACCCGACACAACAAACCGCCCTCAAACGTGAATGTAGTCGAATTCGTTGAAAATCGGTCCTGAACGGGACTTTAACAAGGAATAAAAATCGCCATGTTATTACCCTGGCTAATATTAATCCCCTTTATTGGCGGCTTCCTGTGCTGGCAGACTGAACGCTTTGGCGTGAAACTGCCGCGCTGGATCGCGCTGATTACCATGGGACTGACGCTGGTGCTTGGCCTGCAGCTGTGGATGCAGGGCGGCTATTCTCTGACGCAATCCGCGGGGATTCCGCAGTGGCAGTCGGAATTCGTGCTGCCGTGGATCCCACGTTTCGGCATTAGCATCCATCTGGCGATTGACGGTCTGTCGCTGCTGATGGTGGTGCTGACCGGCCTGCTCGGCGTGTTGGCGGTGCTCTGTTCCTGGCGCGAAATCGAAAAGTACCAGGGCTTCTTCCACCTCAACCTGATGTGGATCCTGGGCGGCGTCATCGGGGTATTCCTCGCCATCGACATGTTCCTGTTCTTCTTCTTCTGGGAAATGATGTTGGTGCCGATGTACTTCCTGATCGCGCTGTGGGGGCACAAAGCCTCTGACGGTAAAACGCGTATCACGGCGGCCACCAAGTTCTTCATCTATACCCAGGCGAGCGGTCTGGTGATGCTGATCGCCATTCTGGCGCTGGCATTCGTCCACTTCAACGCCACCGGCGTGTGGACCTTCAACTATGAAGAGCTGCTGAAAACTCCGATGTCTCACGGCGTGGAATACATGCTAATGCTCGGCTTCTTCATCGCCTTCGCGGTGAAAATGCCGGTAGTACCGCTGCACGGCTGGCTACCGGACGCCCACTCCCAGGCGCCGACGGCCGGTTCCGTCGACCTCGCGGGCATCTTGCTGAAAACCGCGGCCTACGGTCTGCTGCGCTTTGCGCTGCCGCTGTTCCCGAACGCCTCCGCCGAGTTTGCGCCAATCGCCATGTGGCTGGGCGTGATCGGTATCTTCTACGGCGCGTGGATGGCCTTCGCCCAGACCGATATCAAACGTCTGATTGCTTACACCTCCGTTTCCCACATGGGCTTCGTGCTGATTGCTATCTACACCGGTAGCCAGCTGGCTTATCAAGGGGCGGTGATTCAGATGATTGCCCACGGTCTGTCCGCGGCGGGTCTGTTCATTCTGTGCGGCCAGCTGTACGAACGTCTGCACACCCGCGATATGCGCCAGATGGGCGGCTTGTGGAGCAAAATTAAATGGCTGCCGGCGATGTCGATGTTCTTCGCTGTCGCCACCCTGGGGATGCCGGGCACCGGTAACTTTGTCGGCGAATTTATGATTCTGTTCGGCAGCTATAAAGTGGTGCCGGTGATTACCGTTATCTCGACCTTTGGTCTGGTATTCGCTTCCGTTTACTCGCTGTCGATGCTGCATCGCGCCTACTTCGGTAAGGCGAAAAGCGAAATCGCGACGAAAGAGCTGCCGGGGATGTCCCTGCGTGAACTGTCTATCATCCTGCTGCTGGTGGTGCTGCTGGTGCTGTTGGGCTTCTTCCCGCAGCCGATTCTCGACACCTCGCATGCTGCGATGAGCAACATTCAGCAGTGGTTTGTTAATTCTGTTTCTACTACAAGGCCGTAATTCGCCATGACAATAACTCCACAACAACTGATCGCACTGCTACCGCTGCTGATCGTCGGCTTGACGGTGGTGGTTGTGATGCTCTCCATTGCGTGGCGACGCAATCATTTTCTCAATGCCACGTTGTCGGTTCTCGGACTAAACGCCGCGCTGGTCTCGCTCTGGTTTGTTGGTCAGAACGGGGCGATGGACGTCACCCCGCTGATCCGCGTTGACGGTTACTCGATGCTCTATACCGGGCTGGTGCTGTTGGCGAGCCTCGCGACCTGTACTTTCGCCTACCCATGGCTTGAGGGTTACAAGGACAATAAAGAAGAGTTCTACCTGCTGGTGCTGATCGCCGCGCTGGGTGGCATTCTGCTGGCCGGCGCCAATCACCTGGCCTCGTTGTTCCTCGGTATCGAATTGATTTCGCTGCCGTTGTTCGGCCTGGTCGGTTACGCCTTCCGCCAGAAACGTTCGCTGGAAGCGAGCATCAAATACACCATCCTCTCCGCGGCAGCCTCGTCTTTCCTGCTGTTCGGTATGGCGCTGGTGTATGCGAATTCCGGTAACCTGTCCTTCCTCGCGCTGGGCAAGAGCCTGGCTGACAACGCGCTGCACGAGCCGCTTCTGCTGGCGGGCCTCGGTCTGATGATCGTCGGTCTTGGCTTTAAACTGTCGCTGGTGCCGTTCCACCTGTGGACGCCGGATGTATACCAGGGCGCGCCTGCGCCGGTATCCACCTTCCTGGCGACCGCCAGCAAGATTGCCATCTTCGGCGTGGTGATGCGTCTGTTCCTGTACATGCCGGTGGGCGACAGCGAAGCGGTACGTGTGGTGCTGGGCCTGATCGCCTTCGCCTCTATCATCTTCGGTAACCTGATGGCGCTGAGCCAGACCAACATTAAGCGTCTGCTCGGTTACTCTTCCATCTCACACCTCGGCTATCTGCTGGTGGCGTTAATCGCCCTGCAGAGCGGCGAAATGTCGATGGAAGCCGTTGGCGTCTACCTGGCCGGTTATCTGTTCAGCAGCCTCGGCGCGTTCGGCGTGGTCAGCCTGATGTCCAGCCCGTACCGCGGTCCGGATGCTGACTCGCTGTTCTCCTACCGTGGTCTTTTCTGGCACCGTCCGATCCTGTCGGCGGTAATGACGGTGATGATGCTGTCGCTGGCCGGTATCCCGATGACCCTCGGCTTTATCGGTAAGTTCTACGTGCTGGCCGTCGGTGTGCATGCGCACCTGTGGTGGCTGGTTGCCGCGGTCGTGATCGGCTCGGCGATTGGTCTCTACTACTATCTGCGCGTTGCCGTCAGCTTGTACCTCAGCGCCCCGGAGCAGTTGAACCGCGATGCGCCGTCAAACTGGCAGTACAGCGCCGGCGGTATCGTAGTGCTGATCTCCGCGCTGCTGGTGCTGGTGCTCGGCGTGTGGCCGCAGCCGCTGATTAGCATCGTGCAGCTGGCGACGCCGCTGATGTAATCTGCGCTATAAATAAAAAACCGCCGACTTGTCGGCGGTTTTTTTATGCCTGCGGTTTACGCCAGCCGATAGACCATAAAATCTTCCGCCAGTAGCGTATTGGCGAAAATCTCCCGGCATTCCGCCAGCATACGCAGGCAGCCTTCGGCATCGTAGCGCGAGCTAAAGTGGGTGGCGATTAGCGTGCCGACCCCCGCTTCTTTGGCAAGCGCCGCGGTTTGCTGACTGGAAGAGTGGCCACGGCTATTGGCTTTCTCCGCCATCGCCTGCTCAAGCGTGGTTTCGTGGACTATCACATCCGCGCCGCGCGCCATCTCCAGCGCCTGCGGGCAGGGGGCGGTATCGCCAAAAATGGCCAGCGTTTTACCCGGCGTCGATGGTCCCAGATAGCGGCTACCGTCGATGACCCGGCCATCTTCCAGTTCAACACGCTGGCCGAGCTTGAGCTGATGGAACAGCGGCCCCGGACGCACGCCATCGGCAATCAGTTGGGCGGCATCGAGCGTTCCGGGCTTGTCATGCTGTTCGATGCGGTAGCCGTAGCACTCCACCGGATGACTGAGCGGGTACGCGCTGACCCGATAGCCATCTTCGTCGAAGACCAGGCCGGGGCCGACTTCGATGATAGTGAGCGGATAATCGGTCCATGAGCCGCTCAGGCGCAGCGCGGTTTCGATGAATTCTTTAATCCCTTTTGGCCCGTAAACCGTCAGCGGCAGCGAGTTTCCCTGCATCGAGCGGCTGCACAACAGGCCGGGCAGGCCGAACAGATGATCGCCGTGCAGGTGAGTGATGAAAATTTTATTCAGTTTGCCTGGGTGGTAAGGGGTATGGAGAAACTGATGCTGGGTGCCTTCGCCGCAGTCAAACAACCACATTTCAGCGCTGGTGGGTTGTTGCAAATTCAGTATTATCGACGTCATATTACGCGTACGGGTCGGCACGCCGGCGGATGTCCCCAAAAATGTTAATTCCATCGTCCAGTGTCCTCAGGCGAGTGGTAAAGCATCAGTATATCAATAAGGAGTCACAAATGATGACCTGGCAGGATTTACATCACAGCGAGCTCACCGTTGCTCAACTGTACGCCTTGCTGAAGCTGCGAAGCGCGGTGTTTGTCGTCGAACAACGCTGCGTCTATCAGGATATCGACGGCGATGATTTAGTCGGTGAGAACCGGCATCTGCTCGGCTGGCGCGACGGAGAGCTGGTGGCCTATGCGCGGATCCTCAAAAGCGAAGAGGAGTTCGAACCGGTGGTGATCGGTCGGGTTATCGTTAGCCCGTCCGTGCGCGGCGAGAAGCTGGGCTACCAGCTGATGGAGCAGGCGCTGGCCAGCTGCCGGCAGAACTGGCCGCAGAAGGCGATTTATCTGGGGGCGCAGGCGCATTTGCAGAAATTTTATGCCAGCTTTGGTTTTGTGCCGGTGACGGAGGTATACGATGAGGACGGTATTGCCCATATCGGTATGGCGCGTGACATCACAACTCATTAAGAAGCTAAATAGTAATAGCGTATCGCTATCAATTATCTATACTTTTCCTCCTGTAGCGAATCCAGTGGCTGGCGTTCGCCGGGCCTGTTAAGGTTCGCTCCCTCATGATGGGTACTGCTATTTATCGCAGCTACCCTTTATAATGTGGGGTTTTTAATTTCGTGGAGGTTCGCGTGCTGTCTGTTTCCACCGCGCTGGAAAGCCTGCTGGGCTGCCTGGCTGAAGATTTCCCTCCGTCACCCGGCACGCGAATTTTTGATATCCCATTCCCGTTAAACGACGCCTTCGACCCGTTACTGTGGTGCGCGCATCAGCCGTGCTGGCCGCAATTCTACTGGCAGCAGCGTAACGGTGATGAAGAGCTGGCGGCGCTGGGGGCAGTAACCACCTTTGCCTCTTTGTCCGCGGCGCATGATTTTTTATGCGCCCAGGGGCGGGAAGATCTGCGCATCAGCGGGCTGAATGCGTTCGACCCGCAGCAGGGTCATCTGTTTCTGCCGCGGCTGGAGTGGCGCCGCCTGGGCGGCAAAGCGACTTTACGGCTGGTGGTACACAGTGTGACCTCGCTGCAAGACGACGCGGCCGCCGCGCGGGCGTTTCTCCAATCATTAAATAGCGAGCAGGCGACGGCGGCATCGATGCCGCCGCTGCAAAGCGAGCAGCATGCGCCGGAATACCCGCAGTGGCGCGAGCTGATTACGCAGGCGACGCAGGTAATCGGCGCCGGCGAAATGGATAAGGTTGTGCTGGCGCGGGTCACGGATTTACGCTTTAGCGCGCCGCTGCAGGCGTTTGCCATTATGGCGGCCAGTCGGCGCAGCAATCTTAACTGTTTTCACTTCCTGATGGCCTTTAGCCCACAGCAGGCGTTTCTCGGCTCCACGCCGGAACGGCTGTGGCGGCGACGCGGCGCGCTGCTGCGCACCGAAGCGCTGGCGGGCACCGTCGCTAATCATCACGATGACGCCCGTGCGCAGCAGTTGGCCGATTGGCTAATGAAAGACGATAAAAACCAGCGGGAAAATATGCTGGTGGTGGAGGATATCTGCCAGCGTTTGCAGGGCGAGTCGCCGACGCTTGACGTTCTGCCGCCGCAGGTCGTACGCCTGCGTAAGGTGCAGCATCTCCGGCGCTGTATCTGGTGCGAACTGGCTGAGCCCGACGACAGCCGCTGTCTGCTGCAGCTGCAGCCTACCGCCGCGGTGGCGGGGCTGCCGCGCCAGGCGGCGCTGGCGTTCATCCGCCGCCATGAGCCTTTCACCCGCGAATGGTATGCCGGCTCCGCAGGTTATCTTTCACTGGCGCAAAGCGAGTTTTGCGTGGCGCTGCGTTCGGCAAAAGTCGAAAACGACACCCTGAGGCTGTATGCCGGGGCCGGTATTGTCAGCGGATCTGACCCGCAGCAGGAGTGGCAAGAAATAGAAAATAAAGCGGCGGGATTACGAACGTTATTACTTTCAGAAACGTAGAGAGACGACGTATATCAAAACGGCGCAACTCTGCCTTATCTATACTTAGCATCAATATTTGATACCGGACAATTTCATGTCAGTAAGCGCATTTAACCGACGCTGGGCGGCGGTGATCCTTGAAGCTTTAACCCGCCACGGCGTGCAGCACATTTGCATTGCCCCAGGCTCGCGCTCGACGCCCTTAACCCTGGCGGCGGCGGAAAACCGCGCTTTTATTCATCATACTCATTTTGACGAACGTGGTCTTGGCCACCTGGCGCTGGGACTGGCGAAGGCCAGCCGCCAGCCGGTGGCGGTGATTGTGACCTCCGGAACCGCAACTGCGAATCTCTATCCGGCGCTGATTGAAGCGGGCCTGACGGGTGAAAAACTGATCCTGCTGACCGCCGACCGCCCGCCGGAGCTTATCGACTGCGGCGCCAATCAGGCCATCCGCCAACCGGGAATGTTTGCTTCTCATCCTGCGCAGACCGTTTCTTTACCGCGTCCTTCGCAGGATATTTCCGCCCGCTGGTTGGTCTCGACCATCGATCAGGCGCTGGGCGAGCTGCATGCCGGCGGGGTGCATATCAACTGCCCGTTCGCTGAGCCGCTATATGGCGATATGGACGATAGCGGGCTGGAGTGGCAACAGCAGCTCGGCAACTGGTGGCAGAGCGATAAGCCCTGGCTGCGTCAGGCGCTGCAGATGGAGAGTGAGAAACAGCGCGACTGGTTCTTCTGGCGGCAAAAACGCGGCGTAGTGGTCGCGGGCAGGATGAGCGCCGCGGAAGGTAAAAAAGTGGCTGAATGGGCGCAGACCCTCGGCTGGCCGCTGATTGGCGATGTCCTGTCGCAGACCGGGCAGCCGTTGCCGTGCGCCGACCTGTGGCTGGGCAACGGTAAAGCGGTCAGCGAACTGGCGCAGGCGCAAATCGTCGTGCAACTCGGTAGCAGTCTGACCGGCAAACGCGTGCTCCAGTGGCAGGCGACCTGCGAGCCGGATGAATACTGGCTGGTGGATAATCTGCGCGGTCGCCTCGATCCGGCGCAGCACCGCGGTCGCCGTCTGCTCTCAAGCGTTGAGCGCTGGCTCGAATTGCATCCGGCGGAGAAACGCCAGCCGTGGGCGACGGTGATCCCGCAGCTTGCCGGGCAGGCGTGGCAGGCCGCCGTCGCCAGCAACGAGCCTTTTGGCGAAGCGCAGCTGGCGCAGCGCATTCGGCGCTATTTGCCGGATCAGGGACAGCTGTTTGTTGGCAACAGTTTAGTGGTACGCCTGATAGACGCGCTGGGGCAACTGCCGGCGGGTTATCCGGTCTATAGTAATCGCGGCGCCAGCGGCATTGATGGCCTGTTGGCGACCGCCGCCGGCGTGCAGCGGGCGAGCGCCCGGCCTACGCTTGCGATCGTCGGCGATCTTTCGGCGTTATACGATCTCAACTCGCTGGCCCTGCTGCGCCAGGCGTCGGCGCCGCTGGTGCTGATTGTGGTCAATAATAACGGCGGGCAGATTTTCTCTATGCTGCCGACGCCGCAGGACGAGCGCCGCCAGTTCTATTTAATGCCGCAGGACGTGGATTTCAGCCACGCGGCGGCGATGTTCGGTCTGGCTTATCACCGCCCTGATGACTGGCAGTCGCTGGATGAGGCGCTGGCAGGCGCGTGGCGCCGCGCCGGGGCGACGGTAATTGAGCTGGCGGTTAACGAGACCGATGGTACGCAGACTCTCCAGCAACTGCTGGCGCAGGTAAGTCGCCTGTGACGCTCAACGCGGCGGTTGAAAGCGGCCAGCCGGGTTATCCCTGGTTGGTATTCCTGCACGGCTTTTCCGGAGACCGCGACGAGTGGCGTACGGTTGGCGAAGCGTTTCCGGCCTGGCCGCGGCTGTATCTCGATCTGCCGGGGCACGGTGGCTCGGCGGATATCGCGGTTGATGGCTTTACCGGGGTTAGCGAATTACTGCAGGCTACGCTAAATAGTTACAACATCCTGGATTACTGGTTGGTTGGCTACTCCCTGGGCGGCCGGGTGGCGATGAACTTCGCCTGCCAGCCGCGCGCGGGCCTGCGCGGCCTGATCGTTGAGGGCGGACATCCGGGCCTGCAGGACGAAGCGTCGCGGCAGGCGCGGCGCGGCAATGATAGTGCCTGGGCGGAACGTTTTCGCCGCGAGCCGTTAGCGCAGGTCTTCGCCGATTGGTATCAGCAGCCGGTCTTCGCTTCGCTGAATGCGGCGCAGCGCGCGTCATTGGTCGCCCTACGTCGCCGCAATAACGGCGCTACGCTGGCGGCGATGCTGGAGGCGACCTCCCTTGCCCGGCAGGCCGATTTGCGCCCGTCTCTGCAGGCTCGCGATTTTCCTTTTCACTACCTGTGCGGCGAACGCGACGCCAAGTTTCGCGCTATCGCGCAAGCGCTCGCCGCCGATACCCATATCATTCACCATGCCGGACACAACGCGCACCGGGACAACCCCGAGGCGGTGATTGCCTGTCTGGCGCAGATTCTGGCAAGTTAACTGAAGGACATTCTATGATCTCTCTTGATGAAGCAATGCTCTACGCCCCCGTTGAATGGCACGATTGCTCAGAAGGCTATACCGATATTCGTTATCAAAAATCGACTGACGGGATTGCTAAAATCACTATCAATCGTCCGCAGGTGCGCAACGCCTTCCGTCCGCTGACCGTCAAAGAGATGATTCAGGCGCTGGCGGATGCCCGCTATGACGACAATATCGGCGTTATCGTACTGACTGGTGAAGGCGATAAAGCTTTCTGCGCCGGCGGCGACCAGAAAGTTCGCGGCGATTACGGCGGCTATCAGGACGACTCCGGCGTTCACCATCTCAACGTGCTCGACTTCCAGCGCCAGATCCGCACCTGCCCGAAACCGGTAGTAGCGATGGTCGCCGGTTACTCTATCGGCGGCGGCCACGTACTGCACATGATGTGCGATCTGACCATCGCGGCGGACAATGCCATCTTCGGCCAGACCGGGCCTAAAGTCGGCTCCTTTGATGGCGGCTGGGGCGCTTCCTATATGGCGCGTATCGTCGGGCAGAAAAAAGCGCGCGAAATCTGGTTCCTGTGCCGTCAGTATGACGCCCAGCAGGCGCTGGATATGGGGCTGGTGAATACCGTGGTCCCGTTGGCGGATCTGGAAAAAGAGACCGTGCGCTGGTGTCGTGAAATGCTGCAAAACAGCCCGATGGCGCTGCGCTGCCTGAAAGCGGCGTTGAACGCCGACTGCGATGGCCAGGCCGGGCTGCAGGAGCTGGCGGGTAACGCCACCATGCTGTTCTACATGACGGAAGAAGGGCAGGAAGGACGTAACGCTTTTAACCAGAAACGTCAGCCGGACTTCAGCAAATTTAAACGGAATCCATAATGCGCGTTTCGCAGGTTTACCGCTGGCAGATACCGATGGACGCGGGCGTGGTTCTGCGCGAACGGCGGTTAAAAACCCGCGACGGGCTGTTCATCCGTCTGCAGGAGGGTGAACGCGAAGGCTGGGGGGAAATTTCTCCCCTGCCGGGATTCAGTGACGAAACGCTGGAAGAGGCGCAAATGGCGCTGCTGGCGTGGGCGCGGGCCTGGCGCGACGGCGCTGAGCCGCCGCTTCCTATGCAGCCCTCCGTCGCTTTTGGTATTAGCTGCGCGCAGGCGGAGCTTGGCGGCGAGCTACCACAGGCGGCGGATTATCGCGCGGCGCCGCTCTGTTCCGGCGACCCGGATGAACTGTTCACCAAACTGGCGGCGATGCCCGGCGAGAAAGTCGCTAAGGTGAAAGTAGGGCTGTGGGAGGCGGTACGCGACGGCATGGTGGTGAATCTGCTGCTGGAAGCGATCCCCGACCTGCAGCTGCGGCTGGATGCCAACCGGGCGTGGACGCCGATCAAAGCGCAGCAGTTCGCCAAATATGTTAATCCGGCCTATCGCCAACGCATTGCCTTTCTCGAAGAACCGTGCAAAAGCCGCGACGATTCGCGTGAATTCAGCCAGCAGACCGGTATTGCTATCGCCTGGGATGAAAGCCTGCGCGAGGCGGATTTCCGTTTTGTCGCCGAGCCCGGCGTGAGCGCGGTGGTGATCAAACCGACGCTGACCGGCAGCTTACAAAAGGTTCAGCAACAGGTCGCCGCGGCGCATGCGCTGGGGCTGAGCGCGGTGATTAGCTCGTCGGTCGAGTCCAGCCTGGGGTTAACGCAGCTGGCGAGGATCGCCGCCTGGCTGACTCCGCAGACTATCCCCGGACTCGATACGCTGGCGCTGATGGGCGCGCAGCTGGTGCGGGCGTGGCCGGAGAGTACGCTGCCAATATTCAATGCTGATGAGCTGGAGCAACTGCTGTGATGTTTTCCGATTGGCCGTGGCGCCACTGGCGTCAATTACGCGGCGAGTCGCAGGCGCTACGCCTGAATGACCAGGCGTTGACCTGGCGTGAGCTATGCGCGCGGATTGACGCGCTGGCATCTGGTTTTGCCGCGCAGGGCGTAATGGAAGGTCAGGGCGTGGCGCTACGGGCCTACAACCAGCCGGAGACGCTACTCGCCTGGCTGGCGCTGCTGCAGTGCGGGGCGCGGGTGCTGCCGCTTAATCCGCAGCTGCCTATGGCATTGCTGCAGGAACTGTTGCCTGCGTTAACCATACAGCATCAACTGGTGCTTAACGGTGATACGCTGCCGGGGAATTTACCGGCGTTAACTCTGCAGGCGGCAGAAGGCGCTTGTGCCGTTTGCTGGCATGGCGAACGGCTGGTGTCGATGACGTTAACCTCCGGCTCAACCGGCCTGCCGAAGGCGGCGGTACATAGCGCCAGCGCCCATCTGGCCAGCGCCGCTGGCGTACTGGCGCTGATGCCGTTTGCCGCGGAAGACGACTGGCTGCTGTCGCTGCCGTTGTTCCATGTCTCCGGGCAGGGGATCATCTGGCGCTGGCTGCTGGCTGGCGCGCGGCTGACGGTGCGCGATAGACAACCGCTGGAGCAGGCGCTGCGGGGCTGTACCCATGCTTCGCTGGTACCGACTCAGCTATGGCGCCTGCTAAATGGCGATGTCGATGTTTCACTCAAGGCGGTGCTGCTTGGCGGCGCGGCGATCCCCGTCGAGCTGACCGAAAGGGCGCGAGCGCAGGGAATACGCAGCTTCTGCGGCTACGGCCTCACCGAATTCGCCTCCACGGTCTGCGCCAAAGAGGCCGACGGAGCGGCGGATGTGGGCGAAGCGCTGCCGGGACGGGAGGTAAAAATTGTCGCCGGCGAGATCTGGCTGCGGGCGGCGAGCATGGCCGCAGGCTACTGGCGCGATGGTCAACTGCTGCCATTAACCAACGATGAAGGCTGGTTTGCGACGCGCGATCGCGGAGCGTTACGTGCCGGTCGGCTGTCGGTTATTGGGCGGCTGGATAATCTCTTTTTTAGCGGCGGCGAAGGCATTCAGCCGGAGGAGGTTGAGCGCGTGATACTCGCCCATCCGCAGGTTCAGCAGGTGTTTATTGTGCCGCAGGATGATATCGAATACGGCCAACGCCCGGTGGCGGTGGTTGAATGCGAGGATGGCTGCGAAATGGCCACGCTGGTGGCATGGAGCGCTGAACGGTTAGCGCGTTTCCAGCAGCCGGTACAGTGGCTACGGCTGCCGGAAACGTTAAAGAACGGCGGGATTAAGATTTCGCGCCGGGCGCTGCGCGAATGGGTCAATTCGCCGGTTTAGCCGATATTAGCCTCGGCGCGGCGCTGGCGCTGTTTACGTCTCAGACGCAGCAGCGGCGGTACCACCAGGACGGCGACAGCCAACATCAGCAATGTTTTGGTTACGCCGCTTTCCCAGAGGATAGCCAGATTACCGTTGCTGATCGACAGCGCGCGGCGCAGGTTCTGCTCCAGCATCTCGCCCAATACAAAACCGAGGATCAGCGGCGACATCGGAAAGTGCATTTTACGCATGATATAGCCGAGCACGCCGAGGCCAACCATCAGCAACAGGTCAAAGGTGGTGCTATGCACCGCATAGACGCCGACGGCGGAAACGGCGGCGATGGCCGGTACCAGGAACCATAGCGGGATCGTCAGCATGCGGGTGAACAGGCCAATCAGCGGAATGTTCATAATAAGCAGCATCACGTTGGCGATAAGCAGCGCGGCGATGAGCCCCCAGACGATATCCGGCTGTTCGGTGAACATCGCCGGGCCGGGCGTAATGTTATATAGCGTCAGCGCGCCCATCATGACCGCGGTGGTGCCGGAACCAGGCACGCCGAGCGTCAACATTGGAATAAACGAACCGCAGGCGGAGGCGTTATTCGCGGCTTCCGGCGCCGCTACGCCGCGAATATCCCCCTTGCCGAAGTTATCGCTATTACCACTGATTTTTTTCTCCGTCATATAGGTGATGGCGCTGGCGATGGTCGCCCCGGCGCCGGGCAGAATACCGACGAAGAAACCCACCACGGAAGAACGCAGGGTCGCGCCGACGCACTGCGCGGCCTCTTTGGTGTTAAATAGCATGCGCCCGGTTTTACGCACCAGCGTTTGCCCGCCGCTGGTGCTCTCCAGCATCAACAGAATCTCGGAAACGGAGAACAGACCGATAACCACCACTATAAACTGAACGCCATCGGAGAGATGGACGCTGTCGAAGGTGAAGCGGTAAACCCCGGTGTTGGCATCCACGCCCACCGTCGCCAGGCCCAAACCGATTAACGCCGCGAGGAACGACTTCAGCGGGTTTTGCGCCATCATGCTGCCGAGGCAGGCGATGGCAAACACCATCAGCGCGAAATATTCCGCCGGGCCGAACGCCAGCGACCACTGGGCGAGAAGCGGCGCGAATAGAATAATACCGCCGATCGCGATAAGCGAACCGAAGAAAGAGCTGACGGCGGAAATCGACAGCGCGACGCCGCCGCGCCCTTGCTGCGCCATGGGATAGCCATCAAGCGCCGTCATGATGGCGGCGGCATCGCCGGGTACATTCAGCAGGATAGATGAAATACGCCCGCCATATTCACAACCGATATAGACCGTCGCCAACAGGATCAGCGCCGATTCCGCGGGCAAGTGCAGGGCAAAGGCCAGCGGCAGCAGAATGGCGACGCCGTTAATCGGCCCAAGGCCGGGCAGCAGCCCGACGATGGTTCCGACAAAGCAGCCGATGAGGGCGATAAGCAGATTTTCCGGCGTCATGGCGACGGCGAAACCCTGCGACAGATAGATCCAGGTATCCATAAGCTTCTCCGTTAATTTAACCAGACGCCAAGCGGCAGAGTCACATCAAGTAAGGTATCGAAGGCGTACCATAACGAGACGCCCATCACCACGCCGGCAATGCCTGCCGCCGGTAGCGTGGCGCCGAATAGCAGGCCGATCACCGCCGTCAGCAGCGCGGTCGCCAGCGGAAAGCCCAGCCATTCAAATCCCCAGGCATAGACCACCAGCACCACGACCATGGTTAACAGCCGTTGCAGGACATGTCGTCCCGGCCACTCGATGGCGTCCGGGCGACGCAGCAGCATCAGCGCAGAACACAGCAGCATCAGGCCGATAATGCCCAACGGGAAAGGGCGCGGGCCGACGGGTTCATACGAGTATTCGCTGTGGATCTGCCAGGCGATAAACAGGCCGCCAATGCATAACAACAGCCAGACTCCGGCAAAGATACGATCGCTCATTAGCGCCTCCGCGGATTATTTAGCCAGGCCAAAGGCTTTCGCCTGTTCGCGATAATCGCTGACCTGCTGTTTTACATAGGTATCGAGTTCCTTGCCGTTCATGTTGAATTCAAACAGGCCGCGCAGTTCACGTTGCTTTTTGAACTCATCGGTTTGCTGCAGTTTAGTGAATTCATCAACCCACCACTGGTAGTCGGCATCGCTTACTTTCGGGCCCATAAAGAAGCCGCGAATAATCGGCCAGACCAGGTCATAGCCCTGCTCTTTAGCGGTAGGAACATCAGCCAGCGCGCCCGGCAGACGTTCGTTGGAGAAGACCGCCAGGACGCGGATCTTATTTCCCTGCAGGTACGGCACCATTTCACTTAGATCGCCGGAGACCGCCTGCACATGGTTGCCGAGCAGGGCGGTTACCGGCTCGCCGCCGCCCTCAAAGGCGACGTAGCGCATCTTGTGCGGGTCAACGTTGGCTTTTTGCGCCAGCAGCGCCGCTTTCATCCAGTCCTGGCTGCCGATGGAGGCCCCGGCGCCAATGACGATAGTGGCGGGATTTTTCTCCATTGCGCTCATGAATGACTTCAGGTCTTTCCATGGCGAATCGGCGCGCACGGCAATCATGCCGTAGTCGGTACCGACGCTGGCCAGCCAGCGCACGTCATCAACGCCGTAGCGGCCGAATTTCCCCTGCGACAAATTCAGCAGCGAGCCGCCGGAAAAAGCGACCACGGTTCCGGCCTCTGCCGGGCGCTGGGCGACGATGGCGTTGTAGGCCACCGCGCCGACACCGCCGGGCATATAGGTAACGCGCATCGGTTTCTCGATCGCGCCAGTTTCCATCAGGCTCACCTGAATCAGTTTACAGGTGAGGTCAAAGCCGCCGCCGGGTTTGGCGGGGGCGATACATTCGGTGCGGGACGGGGCTTGCGCCGCGAAAGCGGTGGTTGTACAGAGGCACAGCGCGATGGCGCTAAGATGGCGGAAAAATGGCGTTTTCATAGGCTTCCTCAGTAGGTACAGGGAATGTTTTTCTGATTATGTGAACCGACATGTGGCGATTCGGTTGCGTGATTGTTAAAACAGTTACCTTTCATTTCCCTTTCAATGCGGCAGCAACTTTACAGGATGTGATATGCGTCTCTTATTAGCCGAGGATAACCGTGAGCTGGCTCACTGGCTGGAAAAAGCGCTGGTGCAGGGCGGTTTTGCCGTGGATTGCGTTTTTGATGGCCGGGCGGCGGATCACCTGCTGCAAAGCGAAAAATATGCGCTGGCGGTGCTGGATATCGGTATGCCGGGCTTAGATGGCCTCGAGGTGGTACAGCGGTTGCGTAAGCGTGGACAAACGCTGCCGGTGCTGCTGTTGACCGCGCGCAGCGCGGTAGCGGATCGGGTGAAAGGGCTGAACGTCGGCGCCGACGATTACCTACCCAAACCTTTTGAGCTGGAGGAGCTCGATGCCCGGCTGCGGGCGCTGCTGCGACGCAGCGAAGGGCAGGTGCATGAGGTGCAGCAGCTTGGCGATCTGGAATATCGCGATGAAGGCTATTTTCTGCTGCGTGGTGAGATGTTGTCCCTGACGCCGCGCGAGCTGGCGCTGTTGAAAGTGCTGATGTTTCGCCGTACCCGTCCGGTTTCCCGCCAGCAGCTATTTGAACAGGTGTTTAGCCTCAGCGACGACGTCAGCCCGGAAAGCATCGAACTTTACATTCACCGTCTGCGCAAGAAGCTCCAGCAGAGTAACGTGCGTATCACTACGCTACGCGGGCTGGGTTATCTGCTGGAGTGTGAGCCGCATGAAATGGGGTAAACCGCAGTCGCTGTATGCCCAACTGCTGCTGTTCCTCGGCCTGCCGCTGGCGCTGTTGTGGGGGCTATCGGCATTCAATAGCTACGTGAGCGCGCTGCAGGCGGCGACGCAGGCCTACGATCGTACGCTGCTCTCCTCGGCGCGCACCGTGGCGGAGCGGCTGGTAGTGCGCGGCGGCCATCTGGAGGTCAATGTGCCCTGGGTGGTGCTGGACAGCTTTGAACTCAACATGAACGACCGGCTGTATTACAAGGTGGTCGACCCGCAGGGGAAAGTGATCTCCGGTTTTGACGATCTGCCGGCGATGCCGCCGGCCACGTCACGAACCCAGCTCTATCCGGCGCTGGCATGGTTTTATCATACCGAATACCGCGGCCAGGCCATCCGCGTAGCGCGCCTGCTGCAGCCGGTCAACGAAGGCGGCATCGTCGGAATGGCGGAGATTTATATTGCCGAAACGCTGCAGTCGCGGCGCTGGCTGGCCGGACAACTGCTGTTTTCATCCTGGGTGTCACAGGGCTTATTAGTGCTGTTGACGTTGGTACTGGCGGGGTGGCTACTGCGCCGCGTTCTGCGGCCAATGCGTCAGCTCTCGGCGCTGATGGTGCGCCGCGAACCCGGCCTGCTGACGCCGCTACCGGAATTGCTGCCGTGGTCGGAAACGCGGCTGCTGATCGTGGCTTTTAACCGCTATATTGACCGTCTGCGGGTGATGATCTCCCGGCAAGAGCGCTTTAGCGCCGATGCCTCCCATCAGTTAAAAACGCCGCTGGCGGTCCTGAAAACCCAGGCCTCGGTGGCGCTGGCCAGCGACGATCCGCAGCTGTGGCGCGAGAGTTTGCAGGCCATGCGCGCGACGCTGGATGATACGATTTTACTCACCGAACGTTTGTTGCAACTGGCGACGGTGAAACGCCGGGAGCAGGGCGAGCAGGCGTTTGTCGCGGTCGATCTGCAGGAGGTCGTGCACCATAGCTGTTTTTCGCGTATTGCCCAGGCGCGTAGTAAAAACATCGATCTGGGTTATGAGGGCGAACAGTCGCCGGTGAACGTTTTGGGGGATGGCGTTTTGTTGGGGGAACTGTGCGCCAACCTGCTCGACAATGCGATTCGCTACACTCCGGCACGCGGGACGGTGACGCTGAGCCTGCATCGCGATGGCGAAGCCGTCACGCTGAGCGTGGAGGATAGCGGCCCGGGCATTGATGAAAACCTGATTAACCAGGCGCTGACGCCGTTTCGCCGGCTCGATAACGTCGGCGGCATACCCGGCGCCGGGCTGGGCCTGGCGCTGGTAAACGATATTGCGCGTCTACATCGTAGCCGCCCGCAGCTGTCGCGCAGCGAAAGCCTGGGGGGATTGAAGGTGACGCTGCGTCTGTTGACCGTGGTTTAAAGCAGCCCTTTCTGGCTGAGGGTGAGGCGGGTCGCGGCATTAAGATCGTAATGTTGCAGGTCTTCGCCCTTCACCCAGGCGTAATCGTCGAATTCCTCGTTGATCGTGACCTCGCGGTTGGCGCTTATGCAATCGAAAATCAAATAGATCATGTAGATCTCTTCCTGGCGACCATCGGCATAGGTTTTCACGCGGGTATCATCGCGGAAGCTCCATGGCGTGATGCGGGTCAACTGTAATTTTTCGCCAAGCTCCTCGCGGACTTCACGTCGCAGCGCCTCTTCAATAGTTTCCCCCGGCTCCACGCCGCCGCCGGACAGCGCCCACTGTCCGGGAAAAACCCCGCGGTCGGCAGCCATCTTGCACAACAGGTAATGGCCATCATTTTGGATTAGCGGGCAAACAATCGTCCTTTGACGCATGATTTTTCTCCTTCGCAGTGAGTCGGGCCAGGTATCGAGGAAACAGTTTGCGAGGCGCCTCGGCAAACCGCAAGGGAAATACGGCGCTGGTGGCGAAGCTGACGGGGCTTGCGCCGGAGCGTCTGGCGCTGCTCACCCATTAATTTTTCTGCTTCCTTCAAACGGCCTGCGCGACGGCGATCGCGCAGGTTAATATAGATTTATTTAATCAATGCAACTTAATTAAATATAATTCCGCTGAATTTGAATTCGGTGGAATTTACTTTCTTTCGCAAATGCGCGGCGGTATTGCTGTAAAAAGACGCAACTGGTTACACTCTTGTGAAAAATCATTTCGCCAGGTCATTGATTCCTGACGGGTGCGCAGTAGAATTTTCAGGTTTTTTCGGGACTTCTTTGATTCTTCTTTTCTGGATAGAGTAAATAATGAAAAAGAGCATTTTTATGGCCCTGGCCGGGGTAATGATGGTTTCCTCGGCGGCCCATGCTATTAGCGTTACCGGCGAAGCCGGCGAGCACTATACCAACCTCGGCGTTGGCTTCGGTACCGAATCCACCGGCCTGGCTATTTCCGGCAACTGGTTGCACAGCGATAACGACGGCGACGCCGCGGGCTTAGGCCTGGGTCTGAATATTCCGCTGGGACCATTCCTGGCGACCGTGGGCGGCAAAGGCATCTACACCAATCCGAAGCAGGGCGATGAAGGTTATGCGGCCGCGGTCGGCGGCGGCCTGCAGTGGAAAATCGGCGATAGCTTCCGTCTGTACGGCGACTATTACTACTCGCCTGATTCACTCTCCAGCGGCATCGATAGCTATGAAGAAGCGAACGTTGGCGCCAGCTGGACCATCATGCGTCCGCTTAGCATCCAGGCAGGTTATCGCTACCTGAACCTGGCGGGCAAAGACGGCAACCGTGATAACACCATCGCCGACGGTCCGTACATCGGCGCCAGCGCCAGCTTCTAATCCTCCGGCGCGGCCTTCCGCCGCGCCAAATTTCTTCGTCGCCAGCCCGCGCCTTTGCGCTATAGTAATTCGACTTATCAGGCTGGAGTTCATAATGCTACAAGTGGAAATGCTGTCCACCGGCGATGAAGTGCTGCATGGGCAGATTGTCGATACCAATGCCGCCTGGCTGGCGGATTACTTTTTTAATCAGGGTTTACCGTTAACGCGCCGCAATACCGTCGGCGATGACCTCGACGCGCTGGTGGCTATTTTGCGCGAACGCAGCGAACAGGCGGATGTGCTGATCGTGAATGGCGGCCTGGGGCCGACCAGCGACGATCTTAGCGCGCTGGCGGCGGCGACGGCGAAAGGAGAAGGTTTGGTCCTCAACGCTGAATGGCTGGAGACGATGACACGATTCTTTGCCGAGCGCGGTCGGCCGATGGCGGAAAGCAATCGCAAGCAGGCGGAAATCCCCGCCAGCGCCGAAATGATCAATAACCCGGTGGGCACTGCCTGCGGGTTCGCCGTACAGCTCAACCGCTGCCTGATGTTTTTCACCCCCGGCGTGCCGTCTGAATTTAAAGTTATGGTCGAGCAGGAGATCGTACCGCGTTTACGTGCGCGCTTCACGCTTCCGTCGCCGCCTGTCTGTCTGCGTTTAACCACCTTCGGACGTTCAGAAAGCGAGCTGGCGCAGAGCCTTAATCACCTGCAGCTCCCCCCTGGTGTGGTGATGGGCTATCGCTCGTCAATGCCGATTATCGAGCTAAAACTAACCGGTCCTGCCGAGCAGCGCGATGCGATGCTGGCGCTGTGGCCAGAAGTGCGTAAGGTAGCCGGAGAGAGCCTTATCTTTGAGGGCACGGAAGGGTTACCGGCGCAGATCGCGCGCTGCCTGCAGGAGCGTCAGCTTAGCCTGACCTTGAGCGAACAGTTTACCAGTGGCCTGCTGGCGCTGCAGCTGAGGCGGGCGAACGCGCCGCTTCTCGCCAGCGAAGTGGTGCCGGCGCAGGAGGAGACCTTAGCGCAATCGGCGCGCTGGGCCGCCGAGCGGCGCGTTAACCATTTTGCCGGGCTGGCGTTGTCGGTCAGCGGTCAGGAGGCCGATTACCTGAACTTTGTGCTGGCGACACCGGAAGGTACGCACGCGCTGCGGGTCAAGTTCAGCGTGAATCGCCACGGGCTGTCGGTGCGGCAAGAAGTCTGCGCCATGATGGCGCTGAATATGCTGCGCCGCTGGCTCGACGGTAAGCCGGTCAGCGGCGAGCATGGTTGGATCAACGTCGTCGAGACGCTGTTTATCGACTGATTCAGGCAGGCGCCCCCAGCGCCTGCGCCAGCAGAGTAATGGGATGTTCGCAGCGCTTGCTGGTGGACATCTCAATCTGCCATTTGCAGGTTTCGCAATCAGTAATCACTACGTCCGCGCCGCTCTCCTCAATCTGGCGAAATAATGGCGCGCCAATTGCCTGCGCCGATGAATAGTTTTCCGACTTAAAGCCGAAGGTGCCGGCGATACCGCAGCACTGCGAATCCAGTACTTCCAGCTGTAGGCCCGGGATTTGGCGCAGAAGCTCAAGGGTGTATAGCGACCAGCCCATTTTTTCCATATGACATGGGGTGTGATAGACCACCTTCAGCGGCAGCGGGCGCAATGGAAGGGTTTTGCCGGCATCGAGCTGTTTCCAAATCCAGCGGGTCGCTAACTCCACCCGATCCCGCAGATCGCTGTTATCGATATCCAGGAGATGGGGATATTCATCGCGCAGGGTAAAAGTACAGGTTGAAGAGGTGGCGATGATCAGCAAGCTGTTTTCGCGCATGGCGGCGACGTTGCTGCGCGCTTGCTTGCGCGCTTTGTCAAAAAAGCCGTTGGCGATAAGCGGGACGCCGCAGCATTTTTCTTTTGATAAGAGCTGCACGCCGGTACCCAGCGTGTTGACGACGCGAATCAGATCCTTACCCAATTGCGGGTGGTTATAGTTGACGTAGCAGCCATGGAAGAAAGCCACCTGCTCGCTGTACTGCGCCTGTGCGGCGGCGAGCTGGCGGTAAGCGCGGCGAAAGGTGCCGAAGCCATATTTCGGCAGCGTGCGGCGATGGTCGATTTTCAGCGCCGCGTCGAGCAGGCGGCGCACCGGTTTTAAGCCCGTTGTGGCGTTGACCAGCGGCGCAAAAGGCGTGGAAAGGGTGCCCATCAGATCGGTATGGCTGAGGATGGCATCGCGCAGGGTTGGTGTTTGCTGGCTGTACTGCGCACGCGCGCGTTGAATAATATCGCCGATTTTCACATCAGATGGACAGGCCACCTCGCAGCGTTTGCAATTAATACAATATTTCAGCGCATCGTCGTACAGCGCGCCATCTTTCAGACGCAGACGTTCGCCGTCCGGCCCCGCCTGTTTCGGGCCGGGATAGCGCGGATTCACCCGGCTCACCGGGCAGGCGGTGGTACAGACCGTGCATTTTATGCAGCTTTCAAAGCGGGTATCGTTCATGACCGGCCTCCTGCAAGGGCGTGGATCTGTCTGGCGGCATGCAGCGCGGTGACGGCGCAAACGCCGCCGCCGCAGCCGAGTTGAATGGCATCGAAACCGCCGAGCAGCGAGCCGATAGCGAAAAGATTCGTTAGCGGCTGGCCGAGCAGGTGTGGGCGCAGCATAGGGTCGGTCTTCAAACCAAAGCGCTGCCACGGTTGTGATGCGAAGAAATCACGCTGATACCAGCTATCGCGCGCCAGCGTTTGCTGCAGATCGAGGCCGAGAATCGGTTCGCGCACGCTATCACGGGTGGCGACGAGACCGTTACTGAAAAAGCTACCGCTCGCCAACACGGTAAAGCGCGGACGCAGTGCGATATCGCCGTGATTTCGCGTCCAGACGGCCTCGACGGCGCCCTGCTGATGGCTGATTTTCACCACCTCGTCACCGGCAAGCCAGGTGCCGCCGGTGCGGATGAACTGGCGCTGAAGCTGGCTATGCAGGCGCATCCCCGGCACCGAAGGCGGCAGCGTCGGCAGCAGGCGCAGCGGGCAGGGCAGATGTTCTTGTAGCCAATGCCAGAGGCGATTATCCGCGAGCCCAAAACAGGCGGGCATTATCAGCAGCTGGTACTCTTGCGCCAGCGGCAGCAGCGCGGACTGCAGGGCAGGCCACAGGTTTTCATCATCAAGCACGCGGGCGATGTTAGCGGCACGGAACTCCGTAGGGTTATCGCGCAGCACATCAAGCAGCTGTAAATCAATCTCCGCCGCGGCGGCATCCACTCCGCTCTGTCCGAGGGCGGCGGCGGCCAGATGCGGCTGAAAATCGGCAAAACCGCTAATCCCCACCATGCATACGCGTTGCTGCGCGATGGGCGCCAGCGGAACCTCTTCCGGCGACAGCCACGCCGGGCGCAACGTCCCCAGCGGCGTTACCCGCAGGTGCGGTCGGCGCGCTTCGCCTTGCATGTTCGCGCCGCAGGCGGCCAGCAGCGCTTCGGTCTGTCTGGCGTATTCGAGCACCGCGTCGGCGCCGAGGCGGGAGTAGGGGTGTTCAGGAAGCTGAACGGCCAGTTGCTGAAGACCTTGTGCGACATCAGTGACGGTATCGCCGTTCGGCAGCGCCGAGAGCAGGTCTAATGAAGCAGAGGAAAAGTGCAGTGCGCTTTGCCCACGGCTGATTATCACGCAGCGCAGGCCGTGTTGATTCAGCGCCAGCCCGCACAACAGCCCGGCCAGTCCGCCGCCGACGATGGCGCAATCAAATTTCATCCTGATGCTCCTTTTGCAGTCCGCATAAGCCGAGGTAGACCCAGCGGGTAAATTCACTTTCGCGCAGCGCGTCGCCCCAGGCGATGGGCTGAACGCCCTTCCAGCGCTCATTGAGAAATTCCGACAGCTGAGTTAACGACTGCGCCGGGGTGGCGACGTTAAAGCGCTGTAGCAGCCCGGCGGCGCGGCAGGCGCACAGTTCACCCTGGCAGGTGCCCATGCCGACCCGGGTACGGCGGCGCAGGTCGAGCAGATTCTTCACCGCCAGATTCTCTACCGCGTACTGCACTTCCCCGGCGGTGACCGCTTCACATTCGCAGACCAGGCTACGGTGCTGGCGGCTGTCGCCGAGCCATGCTGGGGTGCGGTCGCCGTGGCGATACACCGCCGACCCGCGCAGCGGCGTCGGTAGCGAGATAATCTTTTTCAGCGTGGTTTCTGTGGCTTCCTGCGAACCCGGTAGCGGGCGCTCCGCGGTGCGGCACGGCTCAGCATTGCCGAGTTTGCGGCAGACGGCGTCGCTGGCCCATTCCGCCATCAAACGGTAGGTCATCAACTTACCGCCGGTGATGGTGATAAAGCCTTCCATACCGTCGCGCGGGGCGTGGTCGAGCAGCACAATACCGCGGCTGACGCTGCGCCCGCTGGGATCGTCATCGCTGGCGACCAGCGGACGGACGCCGGAGTAGGCGCGCAGCACCCGGGTGCGCCCCATGATCGGCGCCAGTTTTTCACCTTCGCGCAGCAGCGTATCGACCTCTTCCGTCGTCACCCGGTTATCGTCAATTTCGTCATAAGGAATATGCGTCGAGGTGGTGCCAATCAACGAAATGGTATCGCCGGGCACCAGAATATCGGCATCCGCCGGCTTGCGGCAGCGGTTAATCACCTGGTTATTAATGCGGTGATCGAGGATCAGCAGCGAGCCTTTTGCCGGGAACATGGAGATGCGCAGATCGGCGTACTCCGCGATGCGTTGGCCCCAGATCCCGGCGGCGTTGACGACGACCTGTGCTCGAATGCTACGCGCTTCGCGCCGTTGATGATCGTAGATCTGTACTCCGTACACGCGATCGCCCTGGAGCAGCAGGCCGGTGACCTCGCAGCCGGTAAGGATCTGCGCACCGTGTTCGCGGGCGTCGAGCATATTGGCTGCCGTCAGGCGGAACGGATCGACGGTGCCGTCCGGTACTTGTACGGCGCCAAGCAGCGTAGGGTTGACCGCGGGTTCCAGACGCAATGCTTCAGCGGGGGGAAGCGGTTTAGCATCAATACCGGCCTGCTGACAGGCGTGGATAAAGGTTTGCTGCCAGGCCATGTCATCTTCAGGCAGGGTGATAAACAGCCCGTTGGTGGGTTCAATGCAGTGGCGGGCGATGCGACGTAAAATGCGATTCTCGCTGATACATTCGCGCGCGGATTCGCTATCGGTGACGGCATAGCGCGCGCCGCTGTGCAACAGACCATGGTTGCGGCCGGTGGCGCCGGTGGCGATATCGTGCCGCTCAATCAACGCCACACGTAACCCGCGCAGGGCGCAGTCGCGGGCGATTCCCGCGCCTGTGGCGCCGCCGCCAATAATCAGCGCATCAAATTCTTGCGTCTCGGCCATCTTCCGGTCCTCTACTTTCGTTTTACACCATTTAGCCATATCAATAGTGTGGAATGTTTGATTTCGAGCATATTTGCGCGCAATTCGAGCGTTTGCTGTGATTTTGTGCTCACATTGGAAAATTTTGTCATATATCTGTAACAAAATGTGCGATATTTCACAGTATTAGTTCTACGCTTTGCCTACCATCGCGACCTAATTAGAAGTACGTGAATAAATTAGATTTTTTGCGTCGATGTCAGTGAAACAGCAATGGCCACGGAGGCTGATATGTTAAGTATTTTTAAACCCGCAGCGCATAAAGCGCGTTTGCCGGCGGCGGAAATCGACCCGTTGTATCGTCGATTACGTTGGCAGATCTTTATTGGCATCTTCTTCGGTTATGCCGCTTACTATCTGGTTCGTAAGAACTTTGCGCTGGCGATGCCTTATCTGATTGAGCAGGGCTTCTCTCGTGGCGACCTCGGTTTCGCGCTTTCCGGTATCTCTATCGCCTACGGATTTTCGAAATTTATCATGGGCTCGGTCTCCGACCGCTCGAATCCGCGCATTTTCCTGCCGGCAGGGTTAATTCTGGCGGCGCTGGTGATGCTGGTGATGGGCTTCGTACCGTGGGCGACTTCCAGCATCATGATCATGTTCGTATTACTGTTCCTGTGCGGATGGTTCCAGGGGATGGGCTGGCCGCCGTGTGGTCGTACCATGGTGCACTGGTGGTCGCAGAAAGAACGCGGCGGGATTGTCTCAGTGTGGAACTGCGCGCATAACGTCGGCGGCGGTATTCCGCCGCTGCTGTTCCTGTTAGGGATGGCGTGGTTTAACGACTGGCACGCGGCGCTGTATATGCCGGCCTTCGGCGCGATCCTGCTGGCGATTTTTGCCTTCGCGATGATGCGCGATACCCCGCAGTCCTGCGGTCTGCCGCCGATCGAAGAGTATAAAAACGACTATCCGGATGACTATAGCGAAAAGCACGAAGAAGAGCTGACGGCGAAGCAGATCTTTATGCAGTACATTCTGCCGAACAAGCTGCTGTGGTACATCGCGATCGCTAACGTCTTCGTTTATCTGCTGCGCTACGGCATTCTGGACTGGTCGCCGACCTACCTGAAAGAGGTCAAACACTTCGCGCTGGATAAATCTTCCTGGGCCTACTTCCTGTATGAGTACGCGGGGATCCCCGGTACTTTGCTGTGCGGCTGGATGTCGGACAAAGTGTTTAAAGGCAACCGCGGCGCGACCGGCGTGTTCTTTATGACCCTGGTGACGATTGCCACTATCGTTTACTGGCTGAACCCGCCGGGTAATCCGGGCGTCGATATGGCCTGTATGATCGTCATTGGCTTCCTGATTTACGGCCCGGTGATGCTGATCGGTCTGCATGCGCTGGAACTGGCGCCGAAAAAAGCCGCCGGCACCGCCGCGGGCTTCACCGGTCTGTTCGGTTATCTTGGCGGTTCCGTAGCCGCGAGCGCCATTGTTGGCTATACCGTCGATTTCTTCGGCTGGGATGGCGGCTTCATGGTGATGATTGGCGGTAGCGTACTGGCGGTACTGCTGTTGATTATCGTCATGCTTGGCGAGCGTCGCCATCATCAACAACTGAAACAAGCCTAAGGAGCGGCGATGAAAATGAAACTCACCGCGTTAATGAGCGGAATGATTTTGGCCAGTTCGGCGCTGTGCTTCAGCGCCGTCGCGGCAGAGAAAATTGTCATCGCCCACCGCGGCGCCAGCGGGTATCTGCCGGAACATACCCTGCCGGCGAAAGCGATGGCTTACGCTCAGGGGGCGGATTACCTTGAGCAAGACCTGGTGATGACCAAAGACGACCGGCTGGTGGTGTTGCATGACCACTATCTCGATCGGGTGACTGACGTTGCGCAGCGTTTCCCGCAGCGGGCGCGTAAAGACGGCCGTTTTTACGCCATCGACTTTACCCTGGCCGAGATTAAGTCGCTGAAGTTCACCGAAGGTTTTGAGCCGAAAGATGGCAAAAACGTGCAAACCTATCCTGGGCGTTTCCCGATGGGCAAATCCGATTTCCGCATTCATACCTTTGAAGAAGAGATTGAGTTTGTACAGGGGCTAAACCATTCGACGGGTAAAAATATCGGTATCTACCCGGAAATCAAAGCGCCGTGGTTCCACCATCAGGAAGGCAAAGATATTGCCGCCAGCACGCTGAAAGTGCTGAAGGAATATGGCTACACCAGCAAGCAGGATAAGGTTTATCTGCAATGTTTTGACGCCAACGAGCTCAAACGCATTAAGGATGAGCTGGAGCCGAAGATGGGGATGGATCTCAATCTGGTGCAGCTCATCGCCTATACCGACTGGAATGAAACGCAGCAGAAACAGGCCGATGGTAAATGGGTGAACTACAGCTATGACTGGATGTTCAAGCCGGGGGCGATGGCGCAGATTGCGCAGTACGCCGACGGTATCGGCCCGGATTACCATATGCTGGTAGCGGAAGGCTCGAAGCCGGGCGCGGTGAAGCTGACGGCGATGGTAAAAGAGGCGCACGCCAACCATCTGCAGGTGCATCCGTACACCGTGCGTGCGGATCAGTTGCCGGAGTACGCCACTAACGTTAATCAGCTCTATGACGTGCTGTATAACCAGGCGGGTGTCGACGGCTTGTTTACCGATTTCCCGGATAAAGCGGTGCAGTTCCTGGACGCGAAATAAAGCAAAAGGGCCGTAAGGCCCTTTTATGTTTTCCCCCTCTCTCTGTGGGAGAGGGCCGGGGTGAGGGCATCAGGCCGCACACATCGACAACACTTACATCTCGATCTCAATATCGCCTTTCGCCCGGCAGCAGCAGGGCAAAATCTCTCCCGGCTGGATAAACGCCAGCGGTTCGGTCAGCCAGTCAACCTGGCCTGACACCAGACGCGTGCGGCAGGAACCGCAATAGCCTTCGCGGCACTGATACTCCACGTCGATGTTATGCGATTCAAGCGCGGCCAACAGGGAAGGATGTTCATCCTGACACTCAAGGCGAGTGTCAGAAATCCTCAAGAAAATCCGCTTCATTACAGCTGGAAGTTGCTCAGATCGTCGGCATCGACTTCAGAATCGATCTGGCCGACGAGATAAGAGCTGACCTCCACTTCCTGCGGCGCGACCTGAACGTTGTCGGAAACCAGCCAGGTATTGATCCACGGGATCGGGTTGGAGCGGGTCTGGAACGGTAGATCGAGGCCCACCGCCTGCATGCGAATATTGGTGATGTACTCGACGTACTGGCAGAGAATATCTTTGTTCAGGCCGATCATCGAGCCGTCGCGGAACAGATAGTCCGCCCACTCTTTTTCCTGCTGCGCCGCCAGCACGAACAGGTCATAGCACTCTTGTTTGCACTCTTCGGCGATTTCCGCCATTTCCGGATCGTCGCTGCCGGAGCGCAGCAGGTTCAGCATATGCTGAGTGCCGGTCAGGTGCAGCGCTTCATCGCGGGCGATCAGGCGAATAATTTTGGCGTTGCCTTCCATCAGCTTGCGTTCGGCAAAGGCGAAAGAGCAGGCGAAGCTAACGTAGAAGCGGATTGCTTCCAGCGCGTTGACGCTCATCAGGCAGAGATACAGTTTCTTTTTCAGCTCGCGCAGATTCACGGTCACGGTTTTGCCGTTGACGGTGTGGGTGCCTTCGCCCAGCAGATGCCAGTAGCTGGTCATTTCAATCAAAGAATCGTAATAGTGAGAGATGCCTTCCGCGCGTTTCTGGATCTGCTCATTGGTCACGATATCGTCGAACACCGTCGCCGGGTCGTTGACGATGTTGCGAATAATGTGGGTGTAGGAGCGCGAGTGGATCGTCTCGGAAAAGGCCCAGGTTTCTACCCAGGTTTCCAGTTCGGGGATGGAAATCAGCGGCAGCAGCGCGACGTTCGGGCTACGGCCCTGAATGGAATCAAGCAGCGTCTGATATTTCAGGTTGCTGATGAATATATGCTTTTCATGTTCCGGCAGCGCCTGATAGTCGATGCGATCGCGCGAAACGTCGACTTCTTCCGGGCGCCAGAAGAAGGAGAGCTGCTTTTCAATCAGCTTTTCAAAGATGTCATATTTTTGCTGATCGTAGCGGGCCACGTTAACCGGCTGGCCAAAAAACATCGGCTCAAGCAGTTGATTGTTTTTCGTCTGTGAAAAAGTGGTGTATGCCATGAGTGGGTCCTGTTGAGATTGTATCGCCCGGCGACACTGCGTTTGCCGGGCCTACAAAACCGTAGGCCGGGTAGGCATCGCGCCACCCGGCAAAAATACTTTAGATCTTACATGCGCCGCTTTCGCAGCCGTCGTCCTGAATTGACGGGGCCAGGTCATCCTGGGCGTCTTCCGCGCCATCACGGGTGTTGTGATAGTACAGCGTTTTCACGCCGAATTTATAGGCGTTGAGCAGATCTTTCAGCAACTGCTGCATCGGCACTTTTCCGGACGGGAAACGCGTCGGGTCATAGTTGGTGTTGGCGGAAATCGACTGATCGATAAACTTCTGCATGATGCCGACCAGCTGCAGATAGCCGTCGTTATTCGGCATTTCCCACAACAGTTCGTAGGCGTTCTGCAGATTTTCGTAATCCGGAACGACCTGGCGCAAAATCCCATCTTTCGACGCTTTGATGCTCACGTGGCCGCGCGGCGGTTCGATGCCGTTGGTGGCGTTGGAGATCTGCGAAGAGGTCTCAGACGGCATCAGCGCGGAGAGCGTGGAGTTACGCAGGCCGTGAGTCTTAATGGATTCGCGCAGCTGCTCCCAGTCGAAATGCAGAGATTCGCTCACGATCGCATCCAGGTCTTTCTTATAAGTATCGATCGGCAGAATACCCTGCGCGTAGGTGGTTTCATTGAACCACGGGCAGGCGCCTTGTTCGATAGCCAGTTCGTTGGAGGCCTTCAGCAGATAGTACTGAATAGCTTCGAACGTTTTGTGCGTCAGATTGTTGGCGCTGCCGTCGGAGTAGCGCTTGCCATGTTTCGCCAGATAGTAAGCGAAGTTGATAACGCCGATACCCAGCGTACGACGACCCATCGCGCCACGTTTAGCCGCCGGGATTGGGTAATCCTGATAATCCAGCAACGCATCCAGCGCGCGCACCGCCAGTACCGCCAGATCCTCCAGCTCATCGAGGCTATCGATGGCGCCAAGGTTGAATGCCGACAGCGTGCACAGCGCGATTTCGCCATTTTCGTCGTTCACATCGTCCAGCGGTTTGGTCGGCAGGGCGATTTCCAGGCACAGGTTAGACTGGCGCACCGGCGCGACAACCGGGTCGAACGGGCTGTGGGTGTTGCAGTGGTCAACGTTCTGGATATAGATACGGCCGGTAGAGGCGCGTTCCTGCATCATCAGCGAGAACAGCTCAACGGCTTTAATACGCTGTTTGCGGATACTGTCATCTTTTTCGTATTTAGTGTACAGACGTTCGAACTCGTCCTGATCGGCGAAGAACGCATCGTACAGGCCAGGAACGTCGGACGGGCTGAACAGGGTGATGTCCTCGCCTTTCAGCAGGCGGGTGTACATCAGCTTGTTGATCTGCACGCCGTAGTCCATGTGGCGAACGCGGTTGGCGTCGGTGCCGCGGTTGTTTTTCAACACCAGCAGGCTTTCGACTTCCAGATGCCACATCGGATAGAAGAGGGTGGCCGCGCCACCGCGAACGCCGCCCTGCGAACAGGATTTCACCGCGGTCTGGAAGTGCTTATAGAACGGGATGCAGCCGGTGTGGAAGGCTTCGCCGCCGCGGATCGGGCTACCCAGCGCACGAATGCGGCCGGCGTTGATACCGATACCGGCGCGCTGGGAAACGTATTTCACAATCGCGCTGGAGGTGGCGTTGATCGAATCCAGGCTATCGCCGCACTCGATCAGCACGCAGGAGCTGAACTGACGAGTTGGGGTACGCACGCCAGACATGATCGGCGTCGGCAGCGAAATTTTAAAGGTGGACACCGCGTCATAGAAACGCTTGATGTAGTCCAGACGGGTCTCACGCGGATAGTTAGAGAACAGGCAAGCCGCAACCAGAATATAGAGGAACTGGGCGCTTTCATAGATTTCGCCGCTGACGCGGTTCTGCACCAGGTATTTACCTTCCAACTGCTTAACGGCCGCGTAAGAGAAGTTCATATCGCGCCAGTGGTCGATAAAACCGTCCATCTGCTGGAACTCTTCTTCCGTGTAGTCTTCCAGCAGATGATGATCGTATTTACCTTTTTCGACCATGTTCACCACATGGGTGTACAGCGCCGGCGGTTCAAACTGGCCAAACGCTTTCTTGCGCAGGTGGAAAATCGCCAGTCGCGCGGCCAGGTACTGGTAGTCCGGCGCATCGCGGGAGATCAGGTCCGCTGCGGCCTTAATAATGGTCTCGTGGATGTCGGCGGTTTTAATGCCGTCATAGAACTGAATATGCGAACGCAGCTCTACTTGGGAAATCGAAACGTTATTCAGTCCTTCTGCCGCCCAATCTAGTACGCGATGGATTTTGTCGAGATTGATACGCTCGGTGCTACCGTCGCGCTTTGTCACCAGCAGACTCTGATTCATGTGGTTTTTACCTGTCCGTGAGAAAAAATATCCCCCCATTTATCCACAGCCAGTCGTTGTGACTAACTCTGTGGATAAATACTATATGTAGGGGGTTGTCGATAAAAAGAACGCTATATGGTGAGTTATTTTAGTAAGGATTCTTTTGAGTACAAGGGTTGATTTTGACGTTAATTTGAGGTTGCGCAGGCGTAATAATCGCTAAGTCCACGCCGTATAAGGCCTGGAGAAGAAGTCAATAAAACAGAAAAAAAAATCAAAATTTGATCGAGTGCTGATTTCTTCGTCGGAAGGGAAAATTGCGCAGCTTGATGCCGCGCAATCATCATCATAAAAACGTATGACGTTATGCTTTTTTCGCCGTTGTATGCAACATATAGTTAACATCAACGCCCGGCGCCAGCTTGAAGGTATTGGTGAGCGGATTGTAATGCAGGCCGGTAATGTGCTGCTCTTTCAGAGGAGTCTGATCGATCCAGCCGATGAGCTCCGCCGGCTTGATAAATTTCTTAACGTCATGCGTACCTTTTGGCACCATTTTCATCACGTATTCCGCGCCGACCACGGCCATCAGCCACGCTTTGCCGTTGCGGTTAATGGTCGAGAAGAAGACCTGGCCGCCGGGCTTCACTAGCCGCGCGCAGGCGTGCACTACCGACTGTGGGTCAGGGACGTGCTCGAGCATCTCCATACAGGTGACGACGTCGTACTGCTGGGTGTGCTTCGCCGCATGCTCTTCGACGGTCTCTTGTACGTACTCTACCTGAACGCCGCTCTCCAGCGCGTGCAGTTTTGCGACCTGCAGCGGCTCGAAGCCCATATCCAGACCAGTGACCGTCGCACCTTCGCGCGCCATGCTTTCGGCGAGGATGCCGCCGCCGCAGCCGACATCGAGCACTTTTTTGCCGAACAGGCCGCCGGAGCGTTCGGCAATATAGCCAAGGCGCAACGGGTTGATGCGATGCAGCGGTTTGAACTCGCCTTCTAGATCCCACCAGCGCGAGGCGACGGCTTCAAATTTGGCGATTTCATTGTGATCAACGTTGGGGGCCACCGACGGTTTTTCGGCATTCATGGGCGCTTTTACTCCTTTTCTGTTCTGACCTGCGAGTATATCAGCAGACTGCCACGAATAAACCGTATTGCTTTACCTCTATTACGACGGCTGTGTTATAATTTGCGACCTTTGAATCCGGGACACAGTAGAGGGATAGCGGTTAGATGAGCGACCTTGCGAGAGAAATTACACCGGTCAACATTGAGGAAGAGCTGAAAAGCTCGTATCTGGATTATGCGATGTCGGTCATTGTTGGCCGTGCGCTGCCGGATGTCCGAGATGGCCTGAAGCCGGTACACCGTCGCGTACTATACGCCATGAACGTATTGGGCAATGACTGGAACAAAGCCTATAAAAAATCAGCCCGTGTCGTTGGCGACGTAATCGGTAAATACCACCCGCATGGTGATACCGCCGTTTATGACACCATCGTACGTATGGCGCAGCCGTTCTCCTTGCGTTATATGCTGGTCGATGGCCAGGGTAACTTTGGTTCTGTCGATGGCGACTCCGCCGCAGCGATGCGTTATACGGAAATCCGTATGTCGAAGATCGCTCATGAGCTGATGGCCGATCTCGAAAAAGAGACGGTTGATTTCGTCGACAACTATGACGGCACGGAGAAAATCCCTGACGTCATGCCGACAAAAATCCCTAACCTGCTGGTGAACGGTTCTTCCGGTATCGCCGTAGGTATGGCGACCAACATTCCGCCGCATAACCTGACGGAAGTCATCAACGGCTGCCTGGCATACGTTGACAACGAAGACATCAGCATTGAAGGGCTGATGGAACACATTCCGGGCCCGGACTTCCCGACCGCCGCTATCATTAACGGCCGTCGCGGTATTGAAGAGGCCTATCGTACCGGTCGCGGTAAAGTTTACATTCGCGCGCGCGCGGAAGTCGAAGCTGACGCGAAAACCGGCCGTGAAACCATCATCGTGCACGAAATTCCGTATCAGGTGAACAAAGCGCGCCTGATTGAGAAAATCGCCGAGCTGGTGAAAGACAAACGCGTTGAAGGCATCAGCGCGCTGCGCGACGAGTCTGACAAAGACGGTATGCGTATCGTTATCGAAGTGAAACGCGACGCGGTGGGTGAAGTGGTTCTTAACAACCTCTACTCCCAGACCCAACTGCAGGTTTCCTTCGGTATCAACATGGTTGCGTTGCACCACGGTCAGCCGAAGATCATGAACCTGAAGGACATCATTGCGGCGTTTGTTCGTCACCGCCGCGAAGTTGTCACTCGTCGTACTATTTTCGAACTGCGCAAGGCGCGCGACCGTGCGCATATCCTTGAAGCGCTGGCGATTGCGCTGGCTAACATCGATCCGATCATTGAACTGATTCGCCGCGCGCCGACGCCGGCGGAAGCAAAAGCGGGTTTAATCGCGCGTTCATGGGATCTGGGCAATGTCTCCGCGATGCTGGAGCGCGCCGGCGATAACGCCGCACGTCCGGAATGGCTGGAGCCAGAGTTTGGCGTGCGTGATGGCCAGTACTATCTGACCGAACAGCAGGCTCAGGCGATTCTGGATCTGCGTCTGCAGAAACTGACCGGTCTGGAGCATGAAAAACTGCTCGACGAGTACAAAGAGCTGCTGGATCAGATCGCCGAGCTGCTGCACATCCTGGGCAGCGCCGATCGTCTGATGGAAGTTATTCGCGAAGAGCTGGAGCTGGTTAAAGAACAGTTTGGCGATGCGCGTCGTACCGAAATCACCGCCAACAGCGCTGATATCAATATCGAAGACCTGATTAACCAGGAAGATGTTGTCGTGACCCTGTCGCACCAGGGCTATGTGAAATATCAACCGTTAACCGACTACGAAGCGCAGCGTCGTGGCGGTAAAGGTAAATCGGCAGCGCGTATTAAAGAAGAAGACTTTATTGACCGTCTGCTGGTGGCCAACACCCATGACACGATCCTCTGCTTCTCCAGCCGTGGTCGTCTGTACTGGATGAAAGTGTATCAGTTGCCGGAAGCCAGCCGCGGCGCGCGTGGTCGACCAATCGTCAACCTGCTGCCGCTGGAAGCTGACGAGCGTATCACCGCTATCCTGCCAGTTCGCGAGTACGAAGAGGGCGTTAACGTCTTTATGGCGACCGCCAGCGGTACCGTGAAGAAAACGGCATTGACCGAGTTCAGCCGCCCGCGTTCTGCCGGTATCATTGCCGTCAATCTGAACGAAGGCGACGAACTGATCGGCGTCGATCTGACTTCTGGCCAGGACGAAGTGATGCTGTTCTCCGCCGCTGGTAAAGTGGTGCGCTTTAAAGAAGACGCCGTTCGCGCGATGGGGCGTACCGCAACCGGCGTACGCGGTATCAAGCTGGCGGGCGAAGATAGCGTCGTGTCGCTGATTATTCCTCGTGGCGAAGGGGCGATCCTGACCGTGACGCAAAACGGTTACGGCAAGCGTACCGCGGCCGAAGAGTATCCGACCAAGTCGCGTGCGACACAGGGCGTTATCTCTATTAAGGTCACCGAACGTAACGGTTCCGTGGTCGGCGCCGTGCAGGTCGATGATTGCGACCAGATCATGATGATTACCGATGCGGGCACCCTGGTGCGTACTCGCGTTTCTGAAGTGAGCATCGTGGGTCGTAATACTCAGGGCGTGATTCTGATCCGTACCGCGGAAGATGAAAACGTTGTCGGCCTGCAGCGCGTGGCTGAGCCGGTTGACGACGAAGAACTGGATGCCATCGATGGCAGCGTAGCGGAAGGCGATGATGATATCGCGCCGGAAAACGACGCTGACGACGACATCGCCGAAGACGAAGAGTAATCGTCGCAGGTAAATGTTCTGAAAGGGCCGGGTGTTATCCCGGCCCTTTTTGCATTAACATTGCGGCAAAGCCCATTTACCGCTACTTTAACCCCATTCTGTTGAGCCCCTGACGACCGAGCATTGCCCCATTGAAATATCTTGCCTCGTTTCATACGACCTTAAAGGTTTCTCGTTATCTGTTCAGAGCGCTGGCGGTTCTGCTATGGATGCTGATTGCTTTTGTCTCCGTGTTTTATATCGTTAATGCGCTGCATGAACGGGAATCGGAAATTCGTCAGGAACTGAATCTTAACGCCGACCAGGCCCAGCGCTACATCCAGCGTACCGCGGATGTCATCAAAGAGCTGAAGTACGTCGCAGGCAATCGCGCGGCGACCGGGAGCGAGGGTAGTGCGGCGTTGGCCAACAGCGGCAATATCGCTATCCCAAATTTTGAACCGCTGTATCCGGATTCCGACTGCGGCGCAATGAGCGGCGCCTGGCGCAACTCACTGCAATCGCTGGCGTGGTTCATGCGCTACTGGCGCGATAACTTCTCTGCCGCCTACGACCTGAACCGTATTTTTTTAATTGGCAGCGACAACCTCTGCATGGCTAACTTCGGCCTGCGCGATATGCCGCTGGAGCGCGATCAGGCGCTGAAGGTGCTGCATCAGCGTATCGAACAATATCGCGATGCGCCGCAAAACGAGCGCGGCAATAACCTGTTCTGGATTAGCCAGGGCGTGCGTCCGGGCGTTGGTTATTTCTATGCCCTGACGCCTATTTATATGGCTAACCGCCTGCAGGCGATGCTCGGCGTTGAGCAGACTATCCGCATGGAGAGCTTCTTTACGCCAGGTAGCCTGCCGATGAGCGTGACGATCCTCGATGATAACGGTCAGCAGCTCATTTCCCTTGCCGGGCCGGATAACAGCATTAAACCGGAAACCCGCTGGATGCAGGAGCGGATGTGGTTTGGTTACAGCTCTGGTTTCCGCGAGCTGGTGCTGAAAAAGAGCCTGCTGCCATCATCGCTGAGCATTGTCTATTCTGTTTCCGTCGATCAGGTGCTGGAGCGTATCAGGATGCTGATCCTCAACGCTATCGTGCTGAATATCCTGACCGGCGCTATCCTGTTCGCGCTGGCGCGTATGTATGAACGGCGGATATTTATTCCGGCGGAAAACGACGCTCAGCGGCTGGAGGAACATGAGCAGTTCAACCGTAAGATCGTCGCCTCCGCGCCGGTCGGAATCTGCATTCTACGCACGCAGGACGGCACCAATATACTGAGTAACGAACTGGCGCATAACTATCTGAATATGCTGACTCACGAAGATCGCCAGCGGCTCACGCAGATTATTTGCGGCCAGCAGGTCAACTTCGTCGACGTGTTAACCAGCAACAACACCAACCTGCAGATTAGTTTTGTACACTCGCGATATCGTAATGAAAACGTCGCCATTTGCGTGCTGGTTGACGTTTCCGCCCGTGTGAAAATGGAAGAGTCGCTGCAGGAGATGGCCCAGGCGGCGGAGCAGGCCAGTCAGTCGAAATCGATGTTCCTTGCCACCGTCAGCCACGAGCTGCGTACGCCGCTGTACGGCATTATTGGCAACCTCGACCTGCTGCAGACCAAAGCGTTGCCGAAGGGAGTCGATCGGCTGGTGACGGCGATGAATAACTCCTCCAGCCTGCTTTTGAAGATTATCAGCGATATTCTCGACTTCTCGAAAATTGAGTCTGAGCAGCTCAAAATCGAGCCACGAGAGTTTTCGCCGCGCGAGGTCATGAATCATATTTCGGCGAACTATCTACCGCTGGTGGTGCGCAAGCAGCTTGGGCTGTACTGCTTCATTGAGCCGGATGTCCCGCAGACGATGATTGGCGACCCGATGCGCCTGCAGCAGGTCATTTCCAACCTGCTGAGTAACGCCATTAAATTTACCGATACCGGCTGTATCGTGCTGCATGTACGGCGCGCCGGCGACTATCTGCAAATTAGCGTACGTGATACCGGCGAAGGGATCCCGGCGAAAGAGGTTGTGCGCCTGTTCGACCCGTTCTTCCAGGTTGGTACCGGGGTGCAGCGTAATTTCCAGGGAACCGGCCTGGGACTGGCTATCTGTGAAAAACTCATCAGCATGATGGATGGCGACATTGACGTGGAAACTGAACCCGGCATGGGGAGCCGTTTCACCATTCGCATTCCGTTATACGGCATGCAGCAGATGCCGCCGCTGTTGGCCGAACAGCACAGCAACAGCACCTGTTGGCTGGCGATTCATAATACGTCACTGGCGCTGTTTATCGAATCGTTGCTGCAATATCATGGCCTGACGGTACGGCAATTTGCTGGCCAGACGCCAGCCGCTGACGATATTTTATTAACCGATGATGAACTCAGCGGGCGTTGGCCGGGAAGCGCTGCGGTGATCTTCTGCCGTCGGCATATCGGTATCCCCGTTGAGCGCGCGCCGGGAGAGTGGTTGCATAGCGTCACCACGCCGCATGAACTTCTGCCGTTGCTGGGACGCCTGCTGCATCTGGCGCTGGCGGTAGAAGAGAATGGTCCGGCGCTGTCGGCCCACGACGCGCCAACGGTCAGCAATGACGACATGATGATTCTGGTGGTCGACGATCATCCGATTAACCGCCGCCTGTTGGCCGATCAGCTTGGCTCACTGGGTTATCAATGCATGACGGCTAATGATGGCGTCGATGCGCTTAACGTCCTGAGTAAACAACATATTGATATTGTTCTCAGCGACGTGAACATGCCAAACATGGATGGTTACCGTCTGACGCAGCGGATCCGTCAACTGGAGATGACGCTACCGGTTATTGGCGTCACGGCTAACGCGCTGGCGGAAGAAAAACAACGCTGTCTGGAGTCGGGAATGGATAGCTGTCTGTCAAAACCAGTAACGCTGGATATCCTCAAGCACACGCTGGCCACCTATGCCGCGCAGGTACGTAAAGCCAGAAAAACAAGCTGAGGCCGCACGGAATGGTGCTGAGAGCTCCCCGGCGCGCGATGCTCTCCGGGGCGGGAATAAAGTTTCAGAATGGCCCGGAAACGGCGGCTGGCCGCCATCCGGGAAAAGTGAATTACTCTTTATCCGTTGAGGTAAGAGAAACGGAAGAGAGGTAGTTCAGCAGTGCGATATCATTTTCGACACCCAGCTTCATCATGGCCGATTTCTTCTGGCTACTGATGGTTTTAATGCTGCGGTTCAGCTTTTTGGCGATCTCGGTGACCAGGAAGCCTTCAGCGAACAAACGCAGAACCTCACTCTCTTTCGGCGACAGGCGTTTGTCGCCATAACCGCCGGCGCTGATTTTTTCCAGCAGGCGGGAGACGCTTTCCGGAGTAAACTTTTTGCCTTTCTGCAGCGCGGCCAGCGCTTTCGGCAGATCGGTCGGCGCGCCCTGTTTCAGCACGATCCCCTCAATGTCGAGATCCAGTACTGCGCTCAGGATCGCCGGATTGTTGTTCATCGTCAGGACAATGATCGACAGCTCCGGAAAATGGCGTTTGATGTATTTGATCAGGGTGATCCCATCGCCATATTTGTCGCCAGGCATCGACAAGTCGGTAATCAGGACGTGCGCGTCAAGTTTAGGAAGATTGTTAATCAGAGCTGTGGAATCTTCAAATTCGCCAACAACATTCACCCACTCGATCTGCTCAAGTGATTTGCGAATGCCGAACAGTACGATCGGATGGTCATCGGCAATAATTACGTTCATATTGTTCATGTATTAGGCTACCTTGCTACAGCAAGCTCTTGACGTAACCGTCAATGTCGCTGATGTATTTTTCTATACCTTGAGTATCTCGTTCATGAATCAGATGCTCAAGCGCTTCACATAACTGCTTGCCGGGTATCAAATTAAGCATAGCAAACGCGCCTTTAAGGCGGTGAGCGGTCTGCGCCAGCGCAGCGAAATCGCTGGTGGTGAATTCAGTATACAATCTCTGAACATCATCCGGTACCGTGTCGGCAAACAGCGCGTAATAGCCGCTGGCATGGAGTTCCGCATTCCCCTCGTTTCCTGTTGAGGAGGGCTGAACCTCTTCTTGCGCCAGCTGCTGCTCAATCAGCTGCAGGATAGCTTCCTGCATGGCAGTGCTGATATTAAAATTGACGCTCAACTGACCTGGGCCAATTTTGCGTATCCCAACCTCATCATCGCTTAAAAGCAAGCCTGAAGCAGTAAGATTAGACGGATTATCCGTTAAAAAGAGATCATACTCTTGACTTGTGAGCCTTTCGTCCGGGGTGATGCAGCTTGCGCCCCAGCTCTCTAACTGACGCGTCACAATGCGGCGCACTTCATTGGCGGTGATGTCAATCATCACGACCACATCGTCCAGCAGATGTTCGCCGGAGTCGCTCTCTTCCTCACTCGCCGCCATTTTAAGGTGTAGCGAGTAGCGGGTGCCGAGCGACTCCCGCGCCTTAATATTAAGCTGTCCGCCAAGCTTGCGAGTTAACCGGTCGCACAGCCAGAAGGTGAGGGCGTTGGCTTTGCCGTACTGGTCGGCTTGCGTCTCATTAAGGAACGGGAAGTGCATATTATCGATTTCATTGCCGCTCACGCCATTGCCAGTATCGAGGATACGGAAGGTCAGACGATCGTCGGCAGATTCATCTTTGCTCACCTCAAGAGTAATTTTACCGATGGGGGTGGTGGTGATCGCGTATTGAATCAGAAGTAATAGCGTTCGGCGCAGCGCGTCGCAGTCGCCGTAGCGCTGCTCATTGGCCGGCAGCGCATTATTGATTAACAGCTGAAGTCCTTTGCGTTTCACCATCGGCAGGACTTCAGGAACCACTTCATCTATTAAGCCCTGAATGGAGAACAAACCGGGGGTGGTTTTCCAGGTATCGCTTTCCAGTAAGTTCGCCAACTGAATCTCATCGACAAGATGAACCAGTTCATCAGCGTGCTGCGCTAGTTTGCGGCTTTCATGAATCCCGACGGCCGCCGCCTCCTGCGCCAGCGCCTGCGCCGGTTCTTTCAGCGCGGCGCCAATATTCTGCATAAAGGCGATGCGCCCCTGCTGATTTTTCTCATACAGACGCTGGGCCTGTTTGAGTTTTTTGTTCACCATCACTTCTCTATCCTGGTCGCGAATAATCAGGATCTGCGTGCGAGGAGCCACCTGGCTGCGGTACTGGCGGATTTCATAAAGTTCATTATTGATCGTCGCCTGAATCACCCCTTGATGCTGATCGGCCATATTGGTGATGTTCTGCAGGTTGAGGTGCGGCAGCAGATGATCGGCAATCGGGTTACTAATAATGGTGCGATTGGCTTCCTGATCGTGCACCAACAGGCCCAACGGTAGCAAAGAGACGATCTCTTCATTAATTGCGCGCTGAGCGCGCAGCTCGCTGTTGGCCGCGGTGGGGGCCGTGCTTACGCTGCCGGGGGTACGGCGGCCGCTATAGTTGCGGAAAGTGGTAAAGCCAAACAGGGTTAACGCCAGCAGGCCAATGGTGAGCAGCAGCGGCAGTAAAATATTCTGTAAGGATTCCATTAGCAAAGTGCTGAACGGCACGACCCACACCAGCCGCATGCCGGTGGTATTGATGGCAGTGGTTATCTCAATACGCAGGCCATTAAAGCTGACGCTAACGTTATCAACGGCTTCTTTGTCTGCGCTGCTAGCGCCATTTTGCGCCGGATCTGGCTCGAGACGGAAGCTGTCCAGCGACATGCTCGGGGGGATGAGGTCGTTAATCGGTAAATCGAAGGCGACAACCGTTGCCAGGTGACCCGGCTGGTTAAAAGTGGTACGCAGCGTGAAGTAATGGCCATTTTGCCACGTCAGGTGACGCAGTGAAGAAAAGGTTTCCCGTTCGTCCAGCGTGTTTGCCTGCAGGAGCATTTCGGCGCGGCGGGATTCCACCACACTGCTAATCGTCGATTCTTTAAAACTCGAAGACAGATCTTTCAGCGGCAGGGTGGAGACCAGAATCAGGCTGTTATCCAACCCATTCAGGTAATACATCGACCAGGGAATGGTTTCCGCGCCCCATAAAATATCGAGGTAGTTGGAAATTTTCTGCGTCATCTCAAGCGTCGAGCTGTCATGAGAGCCGAAGATCAGCGCTTCGGTCTTACGTCGCGGCTTTTCCAGATAGTAGACATCCTGCTTCAGCCGCGTCTCCTGCAGACCATCGCTTGAGGTACTTGAGCTGGTGGCGGCAATGTTGTCGTAAATCTGCCAGGTGGCATAACGCCAGGTATCAATGCGTTTGTGTAAAGCGTGGCTGATATCAACCACCTGGTAACTCCGGTCTTTTAGCCACGTATTAACCGAACTTTGGATCATCACGCCCATCGTCGCGAGCAAGACGATAACCATCAAGATGAAGAACCGGGTGATGCTACCGGGGATCAGGGAGAATTTTTTTTGGGTCATCGCGTGGCAGAGCTGCTCAGTAGTGTTTGTAAACAGGATGTTGCGCCATAGTGACGGGCAGCACAACGAATACTGGCAGGAAGTATAAAGGCTAACGCGGGAAATCCATACAACAGATTGACGCTGAGGGATCTTTTAATGCTGAGATTTCTCTCAAAACCATAGATGCGACAAATATGTACAGTTGAATTGATCTTGTACAATTAACCGACATTTCTTGCAGATAAATAGCACTAAAAAACAAGAAATTGGCCAAATAGGCTGACTTTCATTCGGAATTGATTGATTAATAGTCGTTATTTTTTTGCTGCGTTAGCACAGCATAATTCAAGATACGTAAAGAAGGGTAAAAAAAACCGGATGCGAGGCATCCGGTTGAAATAGGGGTAAACAGACATTCAGAACTGAATGACGGTAATAAATAAAGTTAATGATGATAGCGAGGATTATTTTAGTCTTCGGGGAGGATTTTGTTTTACCATTCAGTGCTATACATTTGAATGCTTATAATGCAATGATTTTTAATGAAAATATTATTTTTTTGATTTTTGGTGCTTATTTTTGCGACCTTTATTGCGCCTAAAAAGTTCCTTGGCATTTACAAATTGAAACATCTTGTGCGCATTTTGAAACACCTTAGAAGTTTTCGTATCATATTCTTGTTGGATTATTCTGCATTTTGCAGCACAATGAATACAGCCGACTGATTAGAAGGGTAATCAGTAAGCAGTGGCAATAATAAAAGGCATATAACAAACAGAGGGTTAATAACATGAAAGTTAAAGTACTGTCCCTCCTGGTACCAGCACTGCTGGTAGCGGGCGCAGCAAATGCGGCTGAAATTTATAACAAAGACGGCAACAAATTAGACCTGTACGGTAAAATCGACGGTCTGCACTACTTCTCTTCCGACGACAGCGTCGACGGCGACCAGACCTACATGCGTATCGGCGTGAAAGGCGAAACCCAGATCAACGACCAGCTGACCGGTTACGGCCAGTGGGAATACAACGTTCAGGCGAACAACACTGAAAGCTCCAGCGACCAGGCGTGGACTCGTCTGGCCTTCGCGGGTCTGAAATTCGGCGACGCGGGTTCTTTCGACTACGGTCGTAACTACGGCGTTGTTTACGACGTAACTTCCTGGACCGACGTTCTGCCGGAATTCGGTGGCGACACCTACGGTTCCGACAACTTCCTGCAGTCCCGTGCTAACGGCGTTGCCACCTACCGTAACTCTGACTTCTTCGGTCTGGTTGACGGCCTGAACTTTGCTCTGCAGTACCAGGGTAAAAACGGCAGCGTGAGCGGCGAAGATCAGACCAACAACGGTCGCGGCTTCCAGAAACAGAACGGCGAAGGCTTCGGCACCTCCGTGACTTATGAGATCTGGGACGGCATCAGCGCTGGTTTCGCGTACTCCAGCTCTAAACGTACCGATGAGCAGAACAACTCTACTTATTTTTCTAAGTCCTATCAGCGTACATACGGTGTTCTGGGTGAAGGCGATCACGCTGAAACCTATACCGGTGGTCTGAAATATGACGCCAACAACATTTACCTGGCGACTCAGTACACCCAGACCTACAACGCAACTCGCACTGGCGACATCGGTTTTGCTAACAAAGCGCAGAACTTCGAAGTGGTTGCTCAGTACCAGTTCGACTTCGGTCTGCGTCCGTCCGTGGCTTACCTGCAGTCTAAAGGTAAAGACATGGGCCGTTACGGCGACCAGGACATCCTGAAATATGTTGACCTGGGTGCGACCTACTACTTCAACAAAAACATGTCCACCTACGTTGATTACAAAATCAACCTGCTGGACGACAACAAGTTCACTAAAGATGCAAGCATCTCTACTGACAACGTTGTGGCTCTGGGCCTGGTTTACCAGTTCTAAGCAAGCTGAAGTGTTGAAAAAGGCGCCTGCGGGCGCCTTTTTTTATGCCCGGTTTAACCTCGCTGGTATACTCTGGCTGCCTTTGTAACAGGAGCCCGTTTTCATGGATACCACCTTTTTCCGCGCCGCCTTTTTCGGCCTCTGCGTTCTGCTTACCGGCTGTGATTCCGCGACATCCCCGGCCACGCCAAAATCCGCCGCCACCGTGCTCGATGGCAAAACGATGGGGACCTACTGGCGCGTTAGCGTTGTTGGGTTGGATCCGGCGAAAGCCGAAGATTTACGCCATAAAGTTCAGGCGCAGCTCGACGGCGATGATTGGCTGCTTTCGACCTGGAAAAACGACTCCGCGCTGATGCGCTTCAATCATGCCGCCACCACCGAACCGTGGCCGGTGAACGAGGCGATGGCGGATATCGTCACTCTGTCGCTGCGCATTGGCGCCAAAACCGCCGGAGCGATGGACATTACCGTCGGGCCACTGGTCAATTTATGGGGTTTTGGCCCGGATAAGCAGCCGGTAAAAACGCCGACGGAGCAGCAAATCGCGGCGGCAAAAGCGCATACCGGGCTGCAGCATCTGACGGTGATTAACCGCGCCGATAAACAATATCTACAAAAAGATATTACGGATTTATTTGTCGATCTTTCCACCGTCGGCGAGGGCTATGCCGCCGATCATCTGGCGCGCCTGATGGAGCAGGAAGGGCTCGCCCGCTATCTGGTGTCGGTTGGCGGCGCGCTGGTCAGCCGCGGGATGAACGGCGACGATAAACCGTGGCGGGTAGCGATTCAAAAACCGACCGACCGTGAAAACGCCGTGCAGGCGATAGTCGATATCAACGGCCACGGCATCAGCACCTCCGGCAGCTATCGCAACTACTACGAGCTGGACGGCAAACGTATTTCTCACGTTATCGATCCGCAAACCGGCCACCCCATCAACCATAAGCTGGTATCGGTGACGGTGATTGCGCCGACGGCGCTGGAAGCTGACGGCTGGGATACCGGGCTGATGGTATTAGGGCCGGAAAAAGCGCAACAGGTGGCACACGAGCAGGGGCTGGCGGTCTATATGATCGTCAAAGAGGGCGATGGCTTTAAGACCTGGATGTCGCCGCAGTTCCGCACCTTCCTTGTCGGCGAGCAGAATTAAAAAGCAAGAAGCGCAGTTTTTTAGATCGGAGCAAGGCGCAAAGTAAGGATACACTTACAGCAGGAGCCCGCTATGAAACCGATGATTGCCGATATGACTAACGATGACCGCCGCTGGCAGGCGGTCTGCGAACGCGACGCCAGCGCCGACGGGCAGTTTGTTTTCGCCGTGTTGACCACCGGCGTCTGCTGCCGTCCCTCGTGCCGTTCACGGCGCGCGCTACGGGAGAATGTCCGCTTTTATGCTGATGTCGAAGCCGCAAAGGCCGCCGGATATCGCCCCTGTAAACGGTGTCGGCCGGATAATCTCGACCCGGACCAACAGCGGGTCGAGAAGGTGGCCGCCGCCTGCCGTCTGCTGGAGCAAGAGGTGCCAATCACCCTTGAGGCGCTGGCGCAGCAGCTGGCGGTCAGCCCGTTTCACTTCCATCGTATTTTTAAATCCGTCACCGGGCTCACGCCCAAGGCCTGGCAGCAGGCCTGGCGCGCGCGGCGCCTACGCGAAGCATTAAGCCACGGCGAGAACGTCACCAGCGCGGCATTAGCCGCCGGCTTCCCTGATTCCGCCAGCTATTATCGCCAGGCAAATGAGACGCTGGGCATGACCGCCCGCCAGTTTAAACGCGGCGGCGCAGATATATTGATTAGCTGGGTTTGCTGCAATAGCGCCTCAGGACGGTGCCTGGTGGCGTTCAGTGAACGCGGCGTATGCGCTGTGTTGCTGGGCGATGACGATAAGGCGTTATATGCGCAGCTGGCGAGCTTGTTTCCCGGCGCCCAATTACAGCCGGGTGATGACACGTTTACCGAACGCGTGGCGCAGGTGGTTGCCCATCTGGACAACCCGCAGCAGGCGGTGAATTTGCCGCTGGATATTCGTGGTACCGCTTTCCAGCAACGGGTCTGGCAAGCCTTGCGCCAGATCCCGGCAGGCGAAACCCGCAGCTATCGCGAGGTAGCGCATAGCATCGGTCAACCGCGCGCGGTCAGAGCGGTAGCCGGGGCCTGCGCTGCCAATAAACTGGCGATAGTCATTCCTTGCCATCGGGTAGTGCGTGAGGGCGGGGCGCTTTCCGGCTATCGTTGGGGAAGCGAACGTAAAGCGCTGCTGCTGGCGCGCGAAGCAAAAATGCGGGAGAAATAATGCTCGATCTGTTTGCCGATACGCCGCCCTGGCAGGAGCCGCTGGCCCCCGGGGCGATGATATTACGCCGCTTCGCCGTGCAGCGCGCGCCGGCGCTGCTGCAGGCCATCGCCGCGGTAGCCAGCGCTTCTCCGTTCCGCCAGATGGTGACCCCTGGCGGTTATACCATGTCGGTGGCCATGACCAACTGTGGCCAACTCGGCTGGACAACCGATATGCACGGCTATCTGTATGCGCCGGGCGATCCGTTGACCGGCGAACATTGGCCGCCGATGCCATTGATTTTTCAGCAACTGGCGGCGGAGGCGGCGCAGGAGGCGGGTTATGCGCATTTCTCCCCGGACGCCTGTTTGATTAACCGCTACCAGCCGGGCGCGAAGCTGTCGCTGCATCAGGATAAAGACGAGCGAGATTTGCGCGCGCCTATCGTTTCGGTGTCGTTGGGGCTGCCGGCGGTGTTTCAGTTTGGCGGGCTGAAACGTAACGATCCGCTGCGTCGGCTGCTGCTGGAGCATGGCGATGTGGTGGTGTGGGGCGGCGAATCACGGCTCTTTTATCACGGCATCCAGCCGCTTAAACCGGGGGAGCACCCGCTGACCGGCGCCTGTCGTTATAACCTCACGTTTCGCCTCGCGGGAGGCCGGCAAAAACAAAAATAAGAATTATTCTTGCTGTCGTCGGCAAGCCGTTTAAACTGCTGGCTGTTTGCTTGTCCGGATCGTAGCTTATGGAATTACTTGTTCTTGTTTGGCGCCAGTACCGCTGGCCGTTCATTGCCGTTATGGCGCTGAGTTTGCTCAGCGCGGCGCTGGGTATCGGGCTTATCGCCTTTATTAACCTGCGCCTGATTTCCCTTGTGGATACCTCGCTCACCGTGCTGCCGGAGTTTCTCGGCCTGCTGCTGCTGTTGATGGCGGTCACGCTCGGCTCGCAGTTGGCGTTAACCACCCTTGGTCACCACTTTGTCTATCGCCTGCGCGGCGAATTTATTAAACGCATTCTCGACACCCAAATCGAAAAGATCGAAAAAATCGGCAGCGCTTCGCTGCTGGCGGGCTTAACCAGCGACGTGCGTAACATTACCATCGCCTTTGTGCGCCTGCCGGAGCTGGTGCAGGGCATTATTCTGACCTTCGGGTCCGCCGCCTACCTGGCGTTTCTGTCAGGTAAAATGATGCTGGTGACCGCGGTCTGGATGGCGGTCACCATCTGGGGCGGCTTTGTGCTGGTGGCGCGCGTTTATAAGCATATGGCGATGCTGCGCGAGACCGAAGATAAGCTGTATCATGATTATCAGACGGTGCTGGAAGGGCGCAAAGAGCTGACGCTGAACCGCGAACGCGCCGAATATGTTTTTAATCAGCTGTATCTGCCGGATGCCCGCGACTATCGCCACCACATCATTCGCGCCGATACGTTCCACCTGAGCGCGGTGAACTGGTCGAATATCATGATGCTTGGCGCCATCGGTCTGGTGTTCTGGATGGCTAATGGCCTCGGGTGGGCCAATACCGCGGTGGCGGCGACCTATTCCCTGACGCTGCTATTCCTGCGCACGCCGCTGCTGTCGGCGGTGGGGGCGCTGCCGACCTTGCTCAGCGCCCAGGTGGCATTCAATAAACTGCATCAGTTCGCGCTGGCGCCTTATCGCGCCGGTTTCCCCGAGCCGCAGGCGCATCCGCACTGGCAGACCCTGGAGCTGCGCGACGTGTCGTTCCACTACCCGGATAACAGTTTTGCCGTCGGGCCGATTAATTTGACTCTCAAACGCGGCGAACTGGTGTTTCTGATTGGCGGCAATGGCAGCGGCAAGTCGACGCTGGCGATGTTGCTGACCGGGCTGTATCAACCGCTCTCCGGGCAGATCCTGCTCGATGGTCAGCCGCTGGCGGCGGAAAAACCAGAAGATTACCGCAAGCTGTTCTCGGCGGTGTTTACCGATGTCTGGCTATTCGACCGTCTGTTAGGGCCAAAAGGCGAACGTGCCGATCCGGCGCTGGTCGCGAAGTGGCTGGCGTATCTGAAGATGGACCACAAGCTGCAGCTGGAAGAGGGGAAAATCCTCGATCTGAAGCTGTCTAAAGGGCAGAAAAAACGCGTGGCGCTGCTGCTGGCGCTGGCCGAAGAGCGCGATATCATTTTGCTCGATGAGTGGGCTGCGGATCAGGATCCGCATTTCCGCCGCGAGTTTTATCAGGTGTTATTACCGTTGATGCAGCAAATGGGGAAAACCGTGTTTGCTATCAGCCACGATGATCACTATTTCCAGCATGCCGATCGCCTGCTGGAGATGCGCAGCGGCAAGCTTAGCGAGCTCACCGGCGTTGAGCGCGAACTGGCGACCCGCGACGCGGTCGCGCGTACTGCCTGACGGTTTTGCTGGTAACCCGAGCGGGCGTGCTCGCCCGTTCGGGCCATATTGCTGTTTTTTACGGCAGATAAATTGCTGGCGGTTATTATTTCCCCCTCCTCGCGCTATGCTTATGGCTGCGGCCATGCAGGTCGACTTCTATTCTCACAAGGATTGCCTGAGCGATGTCCGTTTTGCATAAAAAAAGCGCCCGATTACGCGATGAAGAACGCGCCCGCCTGATTTGGCTATTGAGCACTGATAAAGCCGTCACCTCCGCGCTGCTGGGGAAACTCACCCTCGCGGAGCGCTATGATGAAGGGACGCTGGCCGATGACCTGGCGGAAGTGGAAGTGCTGGTGTCGCATCTGCCGCCGCCGGACCTCGCCGATGCCCTGGAAGCGCTACCCTATGACGCGCGTACCGCGCTGTGGGGGCTGGTTGCCGATGACAAGCGCGGCGAAGTGCTGCTGGAGGCATCAGAGAGCGTATGGGGCGATCTCATCGATAAGATGAGCGATCACGACCTGATATTTGCCCTGCAATCGCTGGATATTGATGAACAGGTTTACCTGTTGCAGCACCTGCCGCGCGACTTAACCGGCCGCCTGCTGGCGACGCTGCCGCCGGATAAACGCGCGCGCATTCGTCAGATGATGCGCTACGCCGATAACACCGTTGGCGCGATCATGGAATTTGAAGTGATTACCGTACGCCCGGAAGCCACTCTGGCGGCGGTACAGCGCTATCTGCGCCGTCTGGGCAAAATGCCGGAAAACACCGACAAACTGTTCGTCACCACCCGTAATAAACTGCTGCTTGGCGAGCTGGAGCTGCAGACTATTCTGCTCAATGATGCGCAAAAGCGCGTTGGCGAAGTGATGGAAGGCGATCCGGTGACTTTCCAGCCGCAGGAAGAGGCGGAAAAAGTGGCGCGTACCTTCGAGCGTGATGACTTACTGAGTGCTGCGGTGATTGATGTCGACGGCAAGCTGATGGGGCGTTTGACCATCGATGAGATCGTCGATGTGGTGTACGAAGAGACCGATAACGACCTGCGCCGGATGGGCGGTCTGAGCGAAGATGATGATGTTTTTGCGCCGGTGAGCAAAGCGGTGAAAACCCGCTGGGCGTGGCTGGCGGTGAACCTCTGTACGGCGTTTATCGCTTCACGGGTGATCGATGGCTTTGAACATACCATTTCTCAACTGGTGGCCCTGGCCTCGCTGATGCCGATCGTCGCCGGGATAGGCGGAAATACCGGCAATCAGACGATCACCATGATCGTCCGCGCGATGGCGCTGCAAAAGATCCAGCCGGGAAGTTTTACCTTCCTGATCCTGCGCGAGATGGGGGTGGCGCTGATTAATGGCCTCGTATGGGGCGGGATTATGGGGGCTATCACCTGGTGGTTATACGATGACCCGCAGCTTGGCGGGGTGATGACGTTGGCGATGATGCTCAATCTGCTGATGGCGGCGATGATGGGGGTTATCATCCCGATGGTGATGGTCAAGCTGGGGCGCGATCCGGCGGTCGGCTCCAGCGTGATGATCACCGCGATTACCGACACCGGCGGGTTCTTTATTTTCCTTGGTCTGGCGACGCTGTTTCTGATGTAAGCTGCGCTTTTACGCGCAGGCGGCGAGGGATGAGCGCCATTGCGATAAGCCCCGCCAGTACGCCGATCGCCAGATTACTGGTCGTGACCGTCACGACGACGGTTGCCGCCATGACCAGCGTTTCCGGCCACGGATTGCGCGCCAGCGCGGTTGGGCGAATACTCTGCCAGCTGAAGGTTTTCACCGCCACAATCACCATGACCCCGGCCAGCACCGCCATTGGAATTTTGGCCATCACCTGGCTAAGCGCCGTCACCAGAAGCAGCAGTACCAGACCGGCCACTATCGTCGATAGGCGGCTACGCGCCTTGCCCATTTCCACGTTAACGATAGTCTGGCCGATCATCGCGCACCCGGCGATGCCGCCATAGCAGCCCGCGAGGATATTGGCGACCCCCAGTCCTGCGCTCTCACGCGACTTATTTGACGGCGTATGGGTGAGATCGTCAACCAGCTTTGCCGTCAACAGCGATTCCATCAGGCCGACAAAGGCGATACTCAGGGCGCAGGGCCAGATAATTTTCAAGGTGCTTAAATCCAGCGGCACCGCCAGCGCGTTGAAGCCCGGCAGACCGCCGCCCATGGCGCCTTCATCACCCACGGTCGGCAGCAACTGTCCGCTGGTGACGGTATAAACGGTGAGAAGGACGATAGCAATAAGCGGCGCCGGCACGGCTTTGATAAAACGCGGCGCCCACAGCACGATGAGCAGCGTCAGAACGAACAGGCCGACGATGAGCGGCTGCCTGCTCCAGAAATGGGGAACCTGGGCGAAAAAAATAAGAATGCCTAGCGCATTAACAAACCCGGTCATCACCGGTGGCGGGATAAAGCGCATTAACCGCGCCATACCGCATATCCCAAATAAAATTTGAATAATACCAGCCAGAATGACAGCAGGCAGAATATACCCTACGCCATGCTGATGTACCATCGGGCCGATCACCAGGGCGACAGAACCTGCCGCCGCCGTCACCATCGCCGGGCGCCCGCCAAGAACCGACATCGCCAGACAGAGCACTACCGAAGCAATCAGGCTGACCTGTGGGTCAACGCCGGCAATGACCGAAAATGAAATGACTTCAGGGATTAACGCCAGGGCAGTCAGCACGCCAGCAAGGGTCTCGCGTGTTATCAACGCCGGAGAGAGAGAGCGGAAAGTTGAGGGCATAAAAGTTCGCGGATGATAAAAAATTTGAAGTGAGGCATGCCGCCGTTGGCGTGCGCTCCATCACAGAACGGGAGATGATAGCGCGGAAATGACCATCATACCAGTACAAAAAGTGATTTTGTGTACACATTTATTAAACATTTTTATAACAGATCTCAAAACTCAACTTAAAATTTAAACAATATTTAAATTTTTGAGTACAGGTGGTACCTTTGATCCCGAGAATCGTTTCACCTGCGCTAAATAAAAAAGCGAGTAAAAGTAAGGCTCAAATCCGATGAAGAAAAAGATGGCCGTACCCAGCTCACAGGCGGTTGGTTCCAATACAAATCGGACCAACACCCGCCATGAGCAAGAGACGGATGTATTGTTGATTGGCGGCGGTATCATGAGCGCCACGTTGGGAACCTGGCTGCAGGAACTGGAGCCGGATTGGTCTATTACCATGGTCGAGCAGATGACCAGCGTTGCCGAGGAGAGCTCGAACGGCTGGAACAATGCGGGTACCGGCCATGCGGCGCTGATGGAGCTTAACTACACGCCGCAAACCGCCAATGGAATCAATATCGACAAAGCGGTCGATATCAATGAGTCCTTCCATATTTCTCGTCAGTTTTGGGCCCACCAGGTGACCCGCGGCATCCTGACTAAGCCGAAATCTTTTATTAATAGCGTGCCGCACATGAGCTTTGTGTGGGGTGAAGACAACGTTAACTTCCTGCGCGCGCGCTACGCGGCGCTGCAGCAGAGCGAGCTGTTCCGCGGTATTCGCTATTCTGAAGATCATCAGCAGATCAAGGAGTGGGCGCCGCTGGTGATGGAAGGTCGCGATCCGCAGCAAAAAGTGGCGGCGACGCGTACCGAAATGGGCACCGACGTTAACTACGGCGAGATCACTCGCCAGCTGATCGCCGGGCTACAGACGCATGATAACTTCTCTCTCCAGTTGGGTACCGTCGTTCGCCGCTTTAAGCGCAATGCGGACAACAGCTGGACGGTGACGCTGGCGGATGCCAACAATCGTCACCAGAAGCGAACGATCAAAACCAAATTCATCTTTATTGGCGCGGGTGGCGCTGCTCTGACGCTGCTGCAGGAAACCGGCATTCCGCAGGCGAAAGAGTACGCGGGCTTCCCGGTTGGCGGACAGTTCCTGGTGTGTGAGAACCCGGAAGTGGTTAATCATCACCTGGCGAAAGTCTACGGCCAGGCGGAAGTTGGCGCGCCGCCGATGTCGGTGCCGCATATCGATACCCGTATTATCGACGGCAAACGCGTGGTGCTGTTCGGGCCATTCGCGACCTTCTCGACCCGTTTCCTGAAAAACGGATCGCTTTGGGATCTGCTGGCCTCGACGAATACCTCGAATATTTTGCCGATGCTTAACGTCGGAATGGATAACTTCGACCTGGTGAAATATCTGATTAGCCAGGTATTGCAGAAAGATAAAGATCGTCATGCCGCACTGTGCGAGTACTACCCGGAAGCGCGCAAAGAGGACTGGCGCCTGTGGCAGGCCGGTCAGCGTGTACAGATTATCAAACGTGATAAGAAGATGGGCGGCGTGTTGCGCCTTGGCACCGAAGTGGTGTGCGATGATGAAGGCAGCGTAGCTGCTCTGCTGGGCGCTTCTCCTGGCGCGTCGACGGCGGCGCCGATCATGGTGCAGCTGTTGGAGAAAGTCTTCAAAGACAAAGTACAGACGCCGGCCTGGCAGGCGAAGATGAAAGAGATCGTGCCGAGCTACGGTATGCGTCTGGATGGTAACCCAGCCGCTATTGAGCAGGCGCTGGCGTGGACCAGTGAAGTGCTGGGGCTACACTACGAGCCGACGACCGCGGCGGACGAGGTGCCGCAGGCCGAACTCAAACCGTTGACCGGCGGCAAACCGATGGCGGATATCGCGCTATAACAAAAACGGCAGCCTTCGGGCTGCCGTTTTGTATTACCGCAGGCGATTAACGCTCAACGGCATTACCGATAGTTTCTTCAGCTTTCCAGATGCGGTATTTCACTTCGACGTTGGCCGGAGTATAAACCACGATCGGCAGCTTGCTGTTGTAACGCAGCAGGCCTGTATCGCCGAGACCAGCGGTAACAAATTTCTTCTCTTTCTTACCGTCCGGGCAGGCCATCATGGTGGAAACCGGGGACGTCAGCTTATCAAAGACATAGTAGTCATAGCCCCAGCCTTCCAGGGTTTTGCTTTCCAGTTGACCGCCCAGGCGGTGATGGTTGCAGTCGACTTCCAGCGTCTGGCCAATCATCAGTTCAACTTTTAACGCGGATTCATCCTGCTGCTGCGGCAGCTGAATCACCTGACGCTTCATCCCTTTTTCCGCTTTCGGATAGGGGGCGACTTTCTCCAGCGGCTGTTCAGCGGCTAAGGCGCTGGTGGAAACACAGGCAACGGCCAGCAGAGAAACAGCAAGCGTAGCGATTTTTTTCACGGTTGATCATCCTTTATTATCGTTACTAACCAATACAGACTAACATCATTGTCGTGAATGGTAAGAGTTATTTACCATTATTTTCAATATGAATAGTGAAATGCACTAGCAAGCTGAGGCTTGCGTTAGCTATTCATCGCGGCTGTTTTTGGCTTCTTCAATAAACTCTTCGTCCAGTAAGTCGGCGTTCCCGGCGTGTTCACGGCCCGATAACAGGTTCCAGCAGGCAATAAACAAGGCGGCAATCAGCGGGCCGATGACAAAGCCGTTGATGCCATAGATTTCCATGCCGCCAAGGGTGGCAATCAGGATCAGATAATCCGGCATTTTGGTATCTTTCCCCACCAGTAGCGGACGCAGAATGTTATCCACCAGGCCGATGACAATCACGAAGAAACCGACAATAAACGCCCCTTGCCACAATTGCCCGGTGGCGAACAGGTAAATCGCCGCCGGCACCCAGATGATGGCGGAGCCCACCGCCGGGATGAGCGACAGAAAGGCCATTAAAGCGCCCCACAGAATGCTGCCATCAAGACCGACAATCCAGAATGCAAAGCCGCCGAGCGCCCCCTGCGCCAGCGCGACGGCAACGGTACCTTTAACCGTCGCCCGCGCGACGGCGGCGAATTTGGCAAACAGATGTTGTTTTACGTAATTGGATAGCGGCAAGGATTCAAGGATCAGAAGTACCAGATAGGGGCCATCCTTCAGCAAGAAGAACAGCAGGTATAACATAATGCCGAAGCTGACGGTAAAGCCAAAGGTCCCTTTACCAATCAGGAAGGCGCTACCGGCCAGATACTGCCCGCCTTTCAGGGCGGCATCGGACAGCTGCTGCTGAATCTGTTCCGCGCTATCGAGATTGTGCTCGGAGAGGAAACTTCTGGCCCAGCTCGGGAGATGGGCAAACAGGTTGGCGACCACCGTCGGAAACTGGGTGTCGTTGTGCTGTAACTTGGTGTAGACCACGTTGAGTTCGAAGGCTAGCGACGAAATGATAATCGCCAACGGGGTGAAAACAATAAGACAGATAATCACGACGGTCAGTAGCGCCGCGATACCGTTGCGCTCACCGATGCGCGTACGGATGTTGTTTTTTACCGGATTAAATATCACCGCCAGGATAGCTGCCCACAGGATAGCGGAATAGTAAGGGGAGAGTACGTCAAAAAAGGCCAGGGTAACGATCAGTAAAATAAGGATAAAAAATCCTTTGGTAAGTCCTTTAACTCTCATTGGGTCCGCTCCAGATGATAACGAATACAGTCGAATGATAGATGGAATTTAACAATTTGCCATCAGGATAATCGCAGTCACAAAGGGAAGGGGAGTACAAACATTAAAAAACCCGCGCTCTCAGGGAGAGTGCGGGTTCTAAAGGGGACCGGTGGTTGTAGCAACCTACCGGTTAAATTTTTGGTCGGCACGAGAGGATTTGAACCTCCGACCCCCGACACCCCATGACGGTGCGCTACCAGGCTGCGCTACGTGCCGACGCGTGGAGGATAATATTACCCGTTCCCCCATCGAATGCAAGCGACCGACAACTGATTGATTTAAAATTAATCAATCAGTTAGCGATAAAGCGTTTTTCATCCGTCAGCACCTGCAGCAGCAGGCTGAGCTGCGGTTTTTGGTCTTTAATCTTCTCACCATCGCTGTTCCAGGTGTGGTAGGTGCCGTTGTGGTCGAGCACCACGGTCATCGTTGGCGTGGTAATCGCCAGAGTATCGCTATTGGCCGCAGTGACCCAGCTGCGGCGGCGTGCCGGGCTAAACAGGTCTTCGCCCTGCGAATATTCATTCGCTGGCGTCGACACGTGCAGCAGACGCTGCATCAGCGTGGTCATCACGTCTTTGTTATCCGTGAGCGTTGAGATCTCTTGCGCTGGGGTTCCCGGCCAGTGGATAACCAGCGGCACCTGCAGATTGCCACGTGACCAGTCGAATTTACCCTGCTTGTTATCCAGCGGCATACCGTGCCCGGCGGTAATAATCACCACCGTATTATCCCGTTTGCCCGCTTTACGCAGCGCGTCCAGCACGCGGCCAATTTGTGTATCGACGTTGCCTGCAGCGCGGCCATAGGTGCGCGCAAAATTCTGCTGCTGGCTGTTATCAATATTAGTGCCGTTCAGCGATACCCACGAGAACCAGCGGTTCTCGTCCAGAGCGTAGCGATCCAGCCAGCCGATCCATTGGTCGGCCGTTTGTTCATCGCTCTGCGTTTTAGCCGCCGGCAGCGAGAAGTCCGACAGCAGCGCCTGGCGATAAAGCGGGCTGCTGAAACCGTCTGATGAGAACAGGCCCAACTGGTAACCCTGTTGGTTGAGGGCGGTAATCAGCGCCGCCGGAATACGCGCCGAGAGCACGCCATCCATATAACCCGGCGATATGCCGTAGAACAGGCCGAACATCCCGCTGTCGGTGCTATTACCGGAGCTCATATGCTGGCTAAAGTTGACGCTCTCTTTCGCAAAAGCCGCCAGCTGCGGCATGTTCTTCTCGAAACGTGAATAGTTAAGGTTATCCACGGTAATGAGCAGTACGTTGTAACCCGTACCGAGGTCGCGATAGCGCAGATCGCTCAGCGGATATTGCACCGAAACCGCTTCCGGCGCGCCTTGCTCAACCAGACGGCGCTGATAGTCTTGCGCATCGAGCAGGCCATGCTTCTCAAGGAAGCGGCGGGCGGTCATCGGATAAGAGAGCGGCAAGTTGGCCCGCTGCATGGTAATCGGGCGATAAAAATTGGCATCCGCCCAGATATAAATCAGGTGGCTGCTGATAAACGAAATAAAGAAAAACCAGGCGACGGGGCGCGCGTAGTGGCGGCGGCGCGTCAGGCTGCGCAGCTTTTGCCAGCTCCAGGTGGCGAAGAGCATCTCAATCAGGAAGATGATCGGTACGCTGATAAACATCAGCTGCCAGTCGCGAGCCATCTCGTTCTGATCGGGGTTAATCACCAGTTCCCAGACGACGGGATTTAAGTGCAGGTGGAAGCGAGTGAAGACTTCGCTATCGATTAGCAGCAGCGTCATCCCCGCGGTGGCGAAGATAACCGACAGGAAGCGCATAAGCCGCTGCGAGCCGACAATAAAGGTCAGCGGAAAGAGAATCAGTACATAGCTGGTGAAAACCAGAAAACTGAAATGACCAACGAGGCTGACATACGAGAATACTCGTCCGGCAAGCGTCGTTGGCCAGTCGGCGACAAAAAGATAGCGGCTGCCGAGCGCCATAGCCAACAATATGTTGAACAGGGCGAACCAGTGTCCCCAGCTGACCATCTGGGAGACTTTTTCTCGGTAGGGCTGACGAAGAGTCACCATATACTGTTGTTCGTTATCCTTAGTGCGCGGGATCGTCGTTAATGGACGATTGCAGCGCCTGGGCGAAAGAACGGGCGATTGCCTGACGCTGAGCCGGCGCGACGCTACTGTTGAGCAGGTTGGTCACCATATTGCCCAGCACCATCAGTGACAGGTCAACCGGCGCTTTGTGTGTTTCCAGGACGTTCGTTAGCTCGCTGAGCAGCTGCTCGACCTGTTCATCGCTATAGCGGGATATTTGTGGCATAAACTCAAAATCTGTTTGTTCGTGAAAGGGCAACATATTACCGTAGCAGCAGCTTTTTTTCCGCATTTTTTCGCCACGGCGCAAAAGCGCCCGGCCACGCGAGTCTCAAGCATAAAAGAGGCGTCTGCCGGTTGCGTCGTCGTCCCGGTGGTGGTTGAATACCGCCCGGTCTAAAAGGAGAGTTTAACATGAGTCTGGATATCGACCAGATTGCCCTGCATCAGTTGATCAAACGTGATGAACAGAATCTGGAACTGGTGCTACGCGAGTCGCTGCTGGAACCAAATGCTACTGTCGTGGAGATGATGGCCGAACTGCATCGTGTCTACAGCGCAAAAAGCAAAGCCTATGGCCTCTTTAATGAAGAGAGCGAGCTGGCGCAAGCGTTGCGTTTACAGCGTCAGGGTGAAGAAGAATTTCTTCCTTTCAGCCGTGCGGCCACCGGCCGCCTGCGCGATGAGCTGGCGAAGTATCCGTTTGCCGAAGGCGGCATTGTGCTGTTCTGTCAGTATCGTTACCTGGCGGTCGAGTATCTGCTGGTGGCGGTGCTCAATAATCTGAGCAGCATGCGCGTTAACGAAGAGCTGGATATCAGTTCCACCCATTACCTGGACATCAACCATGCCGACATCGTGGCGCGTATCGATCTGACCGAGTGGGAAACCAATCCCGAATCGACCCGTTATCTGACCTTCCTGAAAGGGCGGGTGGGGCGTAAAGTCGCCGATTTCTTCATGGACTTCCTCGGCGCCAGCGAAGGGCTCAATGCCAAAGCGCAGAACCGCGGTCTGTTGCAGGCGGTGGATGATTTCGCCGCTGACGCGCAGCTGGATAAATCCGAGCGCCAGAACGTGCGCCAGCAGGTGTACGCCTACTGTAACGAACAGCTGCAGGCGGGCGAAGAGATCGAGCTGGAGTCGTTGTCGAAAGAGCTCTCCGGCGTCAGCGAAAAGAGTTTCCAGGAGTTTACCGCCGAGCAGGGTTATGAGCTCGAAGAGAGTTTCCCGGCGGATCGCAGTACGCTGCGCCAGCTGACCAAATTTGCCGGTAGCGGCGGCGGCTTGACCATTAACTTTGATGCGATGCTGCTCGGCGAGCGCGTATTCTGGGATCCGGCAACGGATACGTTGACCATTAAAGGTACGCCGCCGAACCTGCGCGATCAGCTGCAGCGCCGTACCTCAGGCGGTAATTAATCCCTGCTGATTATCCCGGCGGAACATGATGCCGCCGGGTTAACCTGCTACCTGAATAATCCCGACGCCGCTTTGCTTAAGCTTCTGGAGTAACCTGTCATCCAGTTCGCTATCGATAACCACTGTGCTGGCAAGATTAAGCTCGCCGATGGCAAACGCGGAGGCGGAATTAATTTTTTCGGCAGAGGCCATCACCACGGTTTCTGCGGCTCTGGCCGCCAGCGCGCGCTTAATGCCCGCCTCTTCATAATCACCGGTGGTAAAGCCCGCCTGCGGGTGCACGCCGGTAACCCCCATAAAGAACAGATCGGCATGAATCCGCGCCATCGCCGCCAGCGTCCCGGCGCCGACCGTAACTACGGAATGTTTAAACAATGTACCGCCGAGCAGGATCACTTCGATCCGCGGATGCTCGACCAGCGCCACGGCGATCCCCGGACTGTGCGTCACCACGGTGCAAGCAAGGTCGGCAGGTAGCGCGGCGATCATCGCCGTGGTGGTGGTGCCGCCGTCGACGATGACTACCTGTCCTGGCTGGATAAGCGCCGCAGCCCGGCGGGCTATCGCCTGTTTGGAAGCCATCTGCACGCTTTTTCTGCTTTCGATTGGCGCGATAGCGGCGGATACCGGTAGCGCGCCGCCGTGGACCCGTTGCAGTTTACCTTCCGCCGCCAGTTCGCGCAGATCGCGACGAATGGAGTCTTCTGAGACCTGAAAGCGCTGGCTTAACTCCCCCGACATCACCTGTTTTTCTGCGGCAAGGATCTGCAGGATGTGCTGTTTTCTCTGGCTGGCGAGCATTTTGTTTACTTCACGATTGATCTTGTTTGTGCATGATTATGCATGCTATGTTGCCCGCTGTCACCTTGGAAGGGGAAAAATCATGCATGAAGACGCACCGCGCGTTCGCCACGTTCGCGAAACGCTCTTGTCCGATAACTGGTACACGCTGAAAAAATATACCTTTGAGCTGTTGCGCCGGGATGGGCGCTGGCAGGAGCAGAGCCGGGAAGCCTACGACCGCGGCAACGGCGCGGTTATTCTGCTCTATAACCGCCACAAGCAGAGCGTGGTGCTCATCCGCCAGTTTCGTTTTCCGGTGTGGATCAACGGTCACGACGGCTTTCTGATCGAAGCCGCCGCGGGATTACTGGATAACGCCTCGCCGGAAGAGCGCATTATCGCCGAAGCGGAAGAGGAGACCGGATTTCGCGTTACCCGCATTGAGCCGGTATTCACCGCGTTTATGAGCCCGGGGTCGGTTACCGAGAAGCTGTACTTCTTTATTGCCGAATACTCCGCGGACGATCGCCGTGGCGATGGCGGCGGGCTGGCGGCGGAAGGAGAGGATATTGAAGTGCTGGAGTGGCCGCTGGCGCGGGCGTTACAGGCCATTCGCGAGGGTGAAATCGTGGATGCGAAAACCATTATGCTGCTGCAGCACCTGGCGTTAAATGCCGATACGCTCCTTGCCGGTTAAGCGGCAAGGAGCAGGGGAGATTAGCGCAATTCGCGGGCAATGGCGCTGTACATCAGCGCCGCTTCCAGCGGCTGTGCGTTAAAGGACGGTTCCGCTTGTGGCCAGGTTGACCACTGCACGATCACCAGATGTTCCGCACGGTTGACCATAATCACCTGGCCGTAGATCCCCAGCGCCCACAGCGAGCCTTTCAGCCCTTCCTGCGGCGTCGGCTGTACGTTTTGCGCATTGGCCGGAATGGCGTTATTCCACCATTGATAGCCATAGATACCTTCCGGATGCGCGGCTGAAACCGAGTTCAGCGCTTTTGTCCAGCTTGCGGCTTGATCGAACCAGCCAGCGGGCACCAGCTGTTTACCGTTGCCCAGGCGGCCATCGCGGGCGACAAACTCGCCAAAGCGTCCCCAGTCTTCGAGGGTGGCGTTAAAGCCGTGAGCGCCGACATCATGTTGTCCTTTTTTGTAGGCGTGCCAGACGCCATCGTGGGCCATACCCGCAGGTTGCCACAGTGATTGCTCAAGCCAGGCGGCCAGCGACATACCGGTCGCGCGTTCCAGCACATCGCCCAGCAGCCAGGCGCCGCCGGAAGAGTAGGACCACTGCTCGCCTGCCGGATATTTGCGCGACAGCGTCGACACAATTTTACGCACGCAATCATAGGCGCCGGGCTGAGCTTCACACTGGGTCAGGCGGGCGAAGTGCGACTGTGGGTTGGTGTAATCTTCATTCCATTCTACGCCGCTGGTATGTTGAATGAGCTGTTTGAGCGTTACGCCGTCCCAGGCGGTGCCTTTCAGTTCGGGTTCATAAACGGTAATCAGGTCGTCGAGGGAGTGGATTTTACCCTGTTGAATAGCGATGCCGACCAGCGTCGAGACGACCGATTTGCCCACCGAGCGCGAGGTCCACAACGTGGTGTCGGTATTACCTTCGGCGAGATATTTCCAGGCGACTTTACCGTCTTTCAGCACCAGCATACCGCTGACGTTTTCGCGCTTCAGGTAATCCTGCAAATTCCAGGTGTGGCCGTTGAGCGTATAGCGGGCATCGGTCAGTTGCTTTTCAGCGCGCTCCAGCGGGACCGAGGCGCCGTGGCGGAATACATCGCCAGCATAGTTGCGATAGTCATTACGAAAGCCAATCACGCGTGAAGTCTGATCCCAGGTGAGCATGTCTTTGGCCGCGGGTAGCGTTTGATCGTAAGGCGTGGGGCAGACATCCAGCGTCAGGCCGCCGCAGTTTTGCGCCATTGCCGCCGCCGGCAGCGCCGCCAAAATTAACGCCAGGGCCAGTGGTTTTCTTATCATTTTCATTTCCTCGTTTGCCATAGATTCGCATCGCAGTATATAAATCGGCGCGCGGCGGCTAAAATCACTACATGGGGGATTTTCCCCCGAAAGGGAGGGAAGGATGAAAACCCTGCAGTATTCATTTGCACAGATTGAAGCCTTCGCGACGATTGCTGAGACCGGTAGTCTGTCGCGGGCGGCGATCCGTTTAGGGAAAGACCGTACGACGCTTCGCGATCTGCTGGATTACCTGGAAGATGCGTTGGGCTACCGGCTATTCAGGCGTGCAGGGCGTAGCCTGACCTTAACCGCCGAGGGCGAGCAGCTTTTTCGCCAGGCGCACCTGTTGTTGCGTCAGGCGCAGGCTTTCGAGTCTTTTGCGCAAACGCTGCCGCAAACGGCCTGGCAGGAATTACGCCTGGTGTACGATCCCTTCGTGCCGCGTGAATTTCTCTGTTTGCTGGCCGATACGCTTGCCCGGCGGCAGATCCGTTTAAGCTGCTGGAGCGCTTCGCGTCGCGAAGCCGAGCAGGCGTTGAGCGATGGCGTCGCGGATATGGCCATTTGCCAGGCGAACAATCGTACGCTGGGTAGCGAAATGGAGTGGCGGGCGCTGGGTACCGTTGATTTACGCTTTTACGCCGCGCAGCGGTTGTTCGCTGATACCGCAAGGCCGCTGACGTTGCTGAATTTATCGCTCACCCCGCAGTTAGTCATGCACCGGCGCAGCGACGATCAAATCGCCCGCCGGCTGCAGATATCCGGCCATACGCTGTATATGAATGAAATCACTATGTTGCGCCACGCAATGGAGCAGGGGCAGGGCTGGGGTTTTTTACCCGATCATTTACGGCCCCACGAGTGGCAGGGGGTTGCTGAAATTGCCACCGAGGTCGGTAATCAGGGGCTTAACGTTACCATGGTGATGCTGTGGTTGCCGGGAATGAATAAACACCGCGCGTTGGGAGAGATTGTTGACGACGCGCCAGGGTTATGGCGGCGCAGATAACAAAACGCCCCGGGTCAGAAGACACCAGGGCGTTTGCCATACAACTTGCTATCGGCGATTAAGCGCGAACGAAGTCGATGTGGGTCAGTTTCGGCTTGAACGCGTGACGCTGAACAGCCTGAACTTTAACTTTTTCTTCTTTGCCATCGACAACCAGGGTCAGAACTTCGCCGTAGAACTCAGCTTTGTCCTGCATGTTCCACAGTTTGTCGTGGTCCAGTTCGATAGCAACCGGAGCAGCTTCGCCACCGTAGATGATTGCCGGGAACTTGTTAGCTGCGCGCAGGCGGCGGCTCGCACCCTTACCCTGCTCTTTACGTACTTCTGCGTTGATAGTAAACATTGATGTCTCTCTATATATAAAGCCTGCAACAGGCGACCCAGCAGCAGGCAGATTATCTGCTTTGCGAATGCAAAAGCGGGCGGCATTATAGCCGCCTATCGGCACAGCGGCAATCAAAACCTCAGTTTTTGACGGATTAACGTAGCTCATTGGCGCGACGGAAACGGCCCTGATAATCGAACACTTTTTCCCGCACCTGCCAGTATTTCCCCTTCATACGGGCGACGACAAAGTCCGGATGGCGCAGTAGCGCCTGCTGGGCAATGATATCCGCCGGGGTTATCCAGCGCAGCGGCACGCCCGGCGTACGGGTATGCGGGCGGATAAACAACTGCTCAAAGGCGGTACGCTGCGCGGGCGTTTGCAAACGGAAGCGCTCACTCACATCGGCGCCGTCCTCATCGTAATAGGTGATTTTTAGCCACGGGCCTTTTTCGTCGCCGCCATGCTGCAGCGCCATGCCGCTGCAGCGCAATACCAGCGCGTCTTTAAGCTTCAACGCCGCCTTCAGCATGTCGTCCGGGTCGACCAGCACCGTATCGCACTCGCGACAGCGGCGGGCGGCAATGTCATTCTCGGCGTTGCACTGCGGGCAGTTTTTAAAACGAAAGCGGAAGTCGCACTGTTCGCGGTGGCCGTCGTCGTCTTCGAACCAGCCCTGGCAGCGGCGGCCAAAATGCTCAATCAGCGTGCCGTCGGCGGTGGTTTTCCCCCAAAAAGTATTGGCGAAACCGCAGGCCGGGCAGAAGACCTGCACCGGGACATTATCGCTTTTGCCTTTTGGCGTGCCGACTTCCGGCGCATACAGGTCGTGAGGGTTGCCGGCATAGTCGAGGATCAGACAGTCGGTTTTGCCCGGCGCCAGACGCAGGCCGCGGCCAACAATTTGTTGGTAAAGGCTTACCGACTCGGTTGGCCGAAGAATCGCGATAAGATCGACGTGCGGCGCGTCAAAGCCGGTGGTCAGTACCGCGACGTTCACCAGATAGCGATACTGCTGCGCCTTAAAGGCTTCGATGATGCGATCGCGCTCCGGCCCCGGCGTTTCGCCGGTAATCAGCGCCGCCTGCGCGGGCGGCAGCAGGCCGGTAATTTCCCGCGCGTGTTCGACGGTCGCGGCGAAGATCATCACGCCTTTACGGTTTTCGGCAAACTCAACGATTTGGCTAACGATATGCGGCGTGATGCGCTGCTGTTTTTTCAGCTCGTGGTTAAGGTCAGCTTCGCTGAACAGGCCATTGCTCTGCGCCTGCAGGCGGCTGAAATCGTACTGTACCACCGGCATATCGAGGCGCTCAGGCGGCGTCAGGTAGCCGTGCTTAATCATATAACGCAGCGGCAGTTCATAGATGCAGTCGCGGAACAGCGCTTTCTCGTCGCCGCGTACCATACCGTGATAGTGGAACTGATAGATCCAACCCTTGCCCAGGCGGAAAGGGGTGGCGGTCAGGCCAAGCAGCCTGAGATGCGGATTCACCTGCCGCAGGTGGCTGATGATTTGCTGATACTGGCTGTCGTCATCGTCGCTGATACGGTGGCACTCATCGACGATCAGTAAGGAGAATTCGCTTTGAAACTGCTCAAGATTACGCGCCACCGACTGCACGCTGCCGAAGACCACCTTGCCCTGGCTCTCCTTACGCTGCAGACCGGCGGCGAAAATATCCGCTTCCAGCCCAAGCGCACAGTATTTACTGTGATTCTGCGCCACCAGTTCTTTAACGTGGGCCAGAACCAGTACGCGTCCGCGCGCCAACCGCGCCAGTTCGGCGATCACCAGGCTTTTGCCGGCGCCGGTCGGCAGTACGATGGCGGCGGGCTCATGGTGACGGCGGAACCAGGCCAGCGTGGCGTCAACGGCCTCTTTTTGGTAGGGACGTAGTGTAAAAGTCATCAATTCTCGGGGGTTAATTAACTCGCAAATAGTATGCCATGAATCTTTTCCCTTGAGTGGTGTTAAGAGCCCGTTATACTAACCAATGGAATTCTTCTTTTTCGGGCGAGATGCCCGCTCCAGCATTATTACAGGCTAAAAAATCTCATGCGACTTGATAAGTTTATCGCTCAGCAGCTTGGCGTCAGCCGTGCTATTGCCGGGCGTGAAATCCGCGGCAGCCGCGTTACCGTGGACGGCGACATTGTGAAAGATGCCTCCTTTAAGCTCCAGCCAGAGCACGAGGTGGAATATGACGGCAATACGCTGACCCAGCAGCACGGCCCCCGTTACTTTATGCTCAACAAGCCGCAGGGTTATGTCTGTTCAACAGACGATCCCGATCATCCAACGGTGCTTTATTTTCTCGATGAGCCGGTTGCCCATAAGCTGCACGCCGCCGGGCGTCTGGATATCGACACCACCGGTCTGGTACTGATGACCGATGACGGTCAGTGGTCGCACCGCATCACTTCGCCGCGTCATCACTGCGAAAAAACCTATCTGGTGGAGCTGGAAAATCCGCTAGAAGAGGGCGTCGCCGAGCAGTTTGCCAAAGGCGTACAGCTGCATAATGAAAAAGATCTCACCAAACCTGCAGTCCTCGAAGTTATCACTCCGACAGAAGTGCGCCTGACCATCAGCGAAGGCCGCTACCACCAGGTAAAACGCATGTTCGCGGCGGTGGGTAACCACGTCGTGGGATTACATCGCGAGCGTATCGGCGACATTACCCTCGATGCGTCGCTGGAGCCCGGCGAATACCGCCCGCTGACGGAAGATGAAATCGCCAGCGTTGGCGCCCCACAAGCACGGAGTAAAACGTGACGACAAAGCAGAATTCTTCATTTGGGATTGTGTTTATTCTTGGCCTGTTGGCCATGTTAATGCCGCTGTCGATTGATATGTATCTGCCGGCGCTGCCGGTCATCTCGTCGCAGTTCAACGTGCCGGACGGCAGCGCGCAAATGACGCTCAGTACCTATATTCTGGGCTTTGCGCTGGGGCAGTTGCTGTACGGGCCGATGGCCGACAGCATTGGCCGTAAACCGGTGATCCTTGGTGGGACGCTGATATTCGCCGCGGCGGCGGTGGCCTGCGCGTTGTCGCAGACCATCGAGATGCTGATTACTATGCGTTTCTTCCACGGCCTGGCGGCCGCGGCGGCCAGCGTGGTGATCAACGCCCTGATGCGCGATATCTACCCGAAAGAGGAGTTCTCGCGCATGATGTCGTTTGTCATGCTGGTCACCACCATTGCGCCGCTGGTGGCGCCGATGGTCGGCGGCGCGGTGCTGGTATGGTTCAGCTGGCACGCGATTTTCTGGATCCTGGCGCTGGCGGCGCTGCTGGCATCGGCGATGATCGCTTTCTTTATTAGCGAGACGCTGCCGGTAGAACGGCGGCAGAAATTTCATATTCGCACCACGCTTGGCAACTTCGCCACCCTGTTCCGCCACAAGCGGGTACTTAGCTATATGTTGGCCAGCGGCTTCAGTTTTGCCGGCATGTTTTCATTTCTCAGCGCGGGTCCATTTGTCTACATCAACATTAATCACGTGTCGCCGCAGCACTTTGGCTACTATTTTGCGCTGAATATCGTGTTCCTGTTCATCATGACCATCATTAACAGCCGCTTTGTTCGCCGGGTCGGCGCATTGAACATGTTCAGAGCCGGGCTGTGGATCCAGCTGGCGATGGCGGTGTGGATGGTGGTGTGTGCGCTGCTTGATGTTGGTTTCTGGTCGCTGGTGGTGGGCGTGGCGGCGTTCGTCGGCTGCGTATCGATGGTCTCCTCTAACGCCATGGCGGTGATCCTCGACGAGTTTCCGCATATGGCGGGAACCGCATCGTCGCTGGCCGGAACATTTCGCTTTGGGATTGGCGCGATTATCGGCGCATTGCTGTCGATGGCCACCTTTACCACCGCCTGGCCGATGCTGATTTCTATCGCATTTTGCGCCGTTAGCTCCATTCTCTTCTATCTGTACGCCAGCCGGCGACGAAAAGTCGCACATTAAGTCACATTTTCAGGGGCGATTTCCGCCCCTTTTTTGATACATGTCAACCGAAATCGGCTTCCCTGTTTAGCTATATGTTTCTTTTATGTAAAATCAATTAGTGTAAAAAGTCGCAATGTTGCGATAAAAAAGTTGTTTTGGATCACAGAAACGGGTACATATAGCCGCGAACTGTTTCCGCAAGGCAACTATAAAGTTCTGGATAATAAGCTGTTAGCCCTGACCTTATGCGGGTGTAAGCGTTTTCTAAGCTGTTGCAGGACTATTTGTCAACAATGTGTTAATATTGATGTAAATTTATTGTGAAGCCTTTTGCTTCCGGGGAAACCAAGTGAATACACAGCAACTCTCTATCGTACACCGACTGCCGCAGAGCTATCGCTGGCTGGCCGGTTTTGCGGGTTCAAGAGTTGAACCGATTCCGCAAAACGGCGCTGAGGGCGAAAATAGCCTTGTGGCATTAAAACTGCTCAGCCCGGACGGCGAGAAAGCGTGGCCGGTGATGCGCACGCTGAGCCAGGCGCTGAGCGACATCGAAGTGGACTGTTCCATTCTTGAGTGTGAAGGCGAACCGTGCCTGTTCGTTAATATGCAGGATGAGTTTGCCGCTACCTGTCGTCTGAAAAATTTCGGCGTGGCCATTGCCGAGCCTTTCTCTGGCAACAACCCCTTCTGACCGTCAGCTTAACGCCAGCAGCTGGCGGGTGTACTCCTGAAGCGGTGCCGTAAATACGCGCTCGCATTCACCCTGCTCGACGACTTCTCCCTGCCGCAGCACTATCACCTGATGACAGAGCGTCCGTACAACACGTAAATCGTGGCTGATAAACAGATAGGCCAGCTGATGCTTTTGCTGTAGCGTCTTCAGTAGCGCCAGGATCTGCGCCTGCACGGTTTTATCCAGCGATGAGGTAGGTTCATCCAACACAATCAGCTGCGGTTTGACGATCAGCGCCCGGGCAATGGCAATACGCTGGCGCTGGCCGCCGGAGAATTCCGCCGGATAGCGCTGCCGCGTCGCGGGATCGAGCCCCACTTCCTGCATCACCTGAATCACCGCTTGTTCACGTTGCGCGGACGTCAACGTCGGCTGGTGAACGCGTAATCCTTCCTCGATAATCTGCAGGACGCTCAGGCGCGGGTTAAGGGATGAATTCGGATCCTGAAAGACCACCTGAATGCGTCGGCGCAGCGGCAGCATCTGGCGGCGATTTCGTCCCTGGATCGACTCGCCGGCAAACTGCATTTCTCCGCTGGAGTTAATCAGCCGCAGCAGCGCCAGCCCGGTGGTGCTTTTGCCAGAGCCGGATTCTCCCACCAGCCCCAGCGTTTCTCCGGCCCGCAGGGTAAAAGTCAGATGGTTGACCACTCGATTGTGATCGACCACCCGGCGCAGGATCCCTTTGCGGATTGGGAAGGCGACATTAAGATCGCGGGCCTGCAGTAGGATGGGCGCGTCGGCGGGGAGCGGCACCGGTTTGCCGGCCGGTTCGCTATCCAGCAGGCGGCGGGTATACGGGTGCGTTGGCGCCTGAAACAGCTCCCGGCAGCCGTTTTGTTCGACGCAGCGGCCGTTTTGCATCACCGCCACCCGGTCGGCAAGCTGGCGGACGATGCTCAGATTGTGGGTGATGAACAACATCCCCATGTTGAGCTCACGCTTCAGTTCGCGCAGCAGTTGCAGAATCTGCGCCTGTACCGAGACGTCCAGCGCGGTGGTCGGTTCATCGGCAATGAGCAGCTCCGGGCGCGTCAGCAGCGCCATGGCGATCATCACCCGTTGGCGTTCGCCGCCGGAAAGCTGGTGCGGATAGTCGGCAAGCCGTCGTGAGGCGTTGCGGATGCCAACCCGATCCAGACAGTCGAGGATTTCGCCGCGCGCCGCCTCTTTGCGCATGCCGCGGTGCAGCGAAAGCACCTCGTACAGTTGTTTCTCCAGATTATGCAGCGGATTGAGCGACACCATCGGCTCCTGGAAAATCATCGCGATGCGGTTGCCGCGGATCCCGCGCAGGGTTCGTTCATCGGCGTGCAGCAATGATTGACCGTGAAAGCGAATATCGCCGCTGGGATAGCTGACCGGCGGCGAGGGCAGGAGGCGCAGTACCGACAGCGCGGAGACGCTCTTGCCGGAGCCTGATTCGCCGACCAACGCCAGCGTTTCACCTGCGGCAATCCGCAGCGTCAGGTTGCTGACGACCGTTTGGCTTGCCCCTTGCTGGCGGAAGGCGATAGAGAGGTCGTCAATGTCTAATAACGGCTGGCCCATGTTATACCGCCTTACCCGGATCGAAGGCGTCGCGGACCGCTTCGCCAATGAAAATTAGCAGCGTCAGCAGCACCGCCACTGACAAAAATGCCGCCATCCCCAGCCACGGCGCCTGCAGGTTATTTTTCCCCTGCAGTAGCAGTTCGCCCAGCGATGGCGAGCCTAGCGGCAGGCCAAAGCCGAGAAAGTCGAGCGAGGTCAGGGTGGTTATCGAACTGCACAAAATAAACGGCAGGAAGGTGAGGGTAGCGACCATCGCATTCGGCAGCATATGGCGCAGGATTATATGGCGATCGCTGACCCCCAGCGCCTGTGCGGCGCGAATATAATCGTAGTTACGGGTGCGCAGGAACTCGGCGCGAACCACCCCGACCAGCGTCATCCAGCCAAATAAAACGGTAATCGCCAGCAGCCACCAGAAGTCAGGTTGCACCACGCTTGAGAGCAGAATAATTAAAAATAGCGTCGGCATGCCGGACCATACTTCAATAAAACGCTGCCCCCACAGGTCGAGCTTACCGCCGTAGTAGCCCTGCAGCGCCCCGGCAAGCACGCCAAGCACGCTGGAGAAGAACGTCAGCAGTAGGCCGAATAATAATGAGATCCGTGCGCCATAGAGGATCCGTGCGAATACATCGCCGCCGTTAGCGTCGGTACCCAGCCAGTTGTGCCGGGACGGCGGCGAAGGGAAGGGGCTGTCGGTGGCGAAATTGATGCTGGTGGCGCCGAAACGCACCGGGGCCCACAGCACCCAGCCGTTTTCCGTCAGCCGTTTTTGCAGCCAAGGATCCTGATAGTCGGCGGCGGTGGCAAAATCACCGCCAAAGGTTGTTTCGCTATAGGTTTTCAGCGCCGGTACGTAGAGACTACCGCGATACTGCACCAGCAGTGGTTTATCGTTGGCGATAAGCTCGGCGCACAGGCTGCAAATAAATAGCGCAAGGAAGATCCACAGCGACCAGTAGCCGCGGCGGTTGTGGCGAAAACGCGCCCAGCGGGCCTGATTAACGGGGGAGAGAAATGACATTAGCGGCCCTCGAAATCGATACGCGGATCGACCAGCGTATAGCTGATGTCGCTGACAATGTTTAATAACAGGCCGATTAACGTGAAGATATACAGAGTGCCGAACATCACCGGATAATCGCGCGACACGGTGGCTTCGTAGCCGAGCAGCCCAAGACCATTGAGCGAGAACATCACCTCAATCAGCAGCGAGCCGGTAAAGAACATGCTGATAAAGGTGGCGGGAAAACCGGCAATCACCAGCAGCATGGCGTTGCGGAAAACGTGTTTCCACAAGATCTGTTTTTCACCGACGCCTTTAGCGCGGGCCGTTACCACATATTGCTTGCGGATCTCATCAAGGAAACTGTTTTTAGTCAGCATGGTCAGGGCGGCGAAACCGCCGATCACCGTCGCCAGCACAGGTAGGGTGATATGCCAGAGATAGTCGGCGATCTTCTGATACCACGGCAGGCTATCAAAATTAGCGGAGACCAGGCCGCGCAGCGGAAAAAGATCGAAATAGCTGCCGCCGGCGAAAATCACGATCAGTAATATCGCGAACAGAAATGCCGGGATGGCGTAACCGATGATGAGAAATGTGCTGCTCCAGACGTCGAAATGGCTGCCGTTACTGACGGCTTTACGGATCCCCAGCGGTATCGACACCAGGTAGATAATCAGCGTGCTCCACAGGCCGAGGGTAATAGATACCGGCAGGCTGTCTTTAATCAACTGCAGCACCGAAGCGCTGCGAAACAGGCTATCGCCAAAATCAAAACGCAGATAGTCGCCGAGCATCTTAAAGTAGCGTTCGTGAATGGGTTTATCGAAGCCGTAGCGGTGGGTGATTTCGGCAATCACTTCCGGATCGAGCCCACGTCCGCCGCGATAATGGCCTTCACTGATATTGCCAACGCCGGTACGCGCATGGCTGGCGCCCATACCGCTATCTCCTGCGCCGGGCAACGCGCCGCGGTCGCCGAACTCCACGGCGGCGATCGCCTGATCGACCGGACCGCCTGGCGCAATCTGCACGATAAAAAAATTGATGGTGATGATGGCCCAGAGCGTCGGGATCACCAGTAATAGTCGGCGGAGCAGGTAGGCGCCCATCTTTAATCCTTAACGTCGGTCCGCGGGAAGCCTGGCGGCTTTGTTAACATCGTACCACCAGCCATCAAAACCGGAGGAGTAGGTCGGGCGTGTTTGCGGGAAGGAAAATTTATTCCAGTAAGCCGTCCGGTCCTGCGCCATATACCACATCGGCAGCATGTAATAGTTCCAGGTCAGCACCCGGTCGAGCGCGCGGCCCAGCGGCAGAAGCTTCTGTTTGTTGCCCTGCCAGCGCACGATCTGCGCAATCAACGCGTCGACCGCCGGGTTCTGCACTCCCGGCGCGTTATAGCTGGAGTTAATATAGTCCGAGGCCCACGAAACCTGTAAGCCCGTATCTGGCCAGGCGGTGGCGCGCCACAGTGAGGGCATCATGTCGTAATCGCGGCTCCGCAGTCGGCTGTTGGCCTGGGAGTTATCCACCTGACGGATATCCATCGTCACGCCTAAACGCTGTAAATTATGCTGGAACGGTAGAACCCAACTGACGTTGCCGCCGGAGGCGAGCAGCAGCTCAAAGCGCAGCGGTTTGCCGGTTTTGGCATTAACGCGCTGACGGTTTTTTAGCACCCATCCCGCCTGGTTCAATAGGGCATCTGCTTTGAGTAAATTGGCGCGGTCAAAACCATCGCCACTGGAAACTGGCGGCTGATAAATCCGGGTAAAGACCTCAGGCGGCAATTCTTTTTTCATCGGCGCCAGCAGGGCGAGCTCATCGGCCTTCGGGTAATCACGAGCGGCATATTCTGTGTTCTGAAAGTAGCTGTTTGGCCGACTGTAGGCGCCGTAAAACAGCGCCTTATTCATCCATTCGAAATCAAATGCAAGGGTGATGGCCTCACGTACCTGACGGTCGGCAAAGACCGGTCGCTGAATATTAAAAGCCAGCCAGCGGGTATCCGTTGCCGAGGTATTCGTTCGATCGTCTTTCACAATATAACCGTTGCTAAAGTTGCGCCCGATATAGCGCGTGGCCCAGTTTTTTGTTGAACTCTCCTCGCGCATATCTACCGCTCCGGCCTTGAAGGCTTCGAAAGCGACGTTATCGTCAAGATAGTAGTCGTAGCGAATCGTGTCGAAGTTCCAGCGCCCGCGGTTTACCGGCAGGTCGGCGGCCCAGTAGTTCTCGACTCGCGAATAGACAATATACTGCCCCATCCGCCAGCGGCTGATACGATAGGGGCCACTGGCGAGCGGCGGCGTTGAAAGCGGGTCACTCAATTTATGATGGCGCCAGAATGACTCAGGCATTACCGGCAGCGACAGCAGGCTGAGCATATTTTCTTTGCCCGGCTTGGCCAGTTCGATGCGCACCGTCAGCGGGGCGATGGCTTTGACGGTCGTCCCTTTATAGATAAGACGGAACTGCGGTACCCCTTCGGTCATAAATTTGTGGAAGGTGAAAGCAACGTCGCTGGCGGTAATCGGGCTACCGTCATGAAAGCGGGCACGCGGGTTGATGGTAATATCCATCCACGAGAAATCATCGGCAAAGCGCGCGCGATCGGCTATCAGCGGGTAGTAGCTGCCCGGTTCATCGTCCGAGGTGGTAAACAGGGTGTCATACAGCGCATCGGTGCGTACGCCGGGGTTACCGCGCAGGGCGTAGCGGTTAAAATTGTCAAAGGTGCCAATGGCGGCAAGCGTTATACTGCCGCCTTTAGGTGCGTCCGGATTGACGTAATCGAAGTGATGAAAGTCAACGGCATACTTTGGCTCGCCGATAATAGCGAACGCTTCGCTCTCTTTAATGGTTTGCGCCTGGCTACTCAGGCTAAATAAAGCCAGCAGCAGCAGGCCGATGCGCGCAAACATAGTTGGAATATCATCCTCTGACCATTAACCCCGGTGGTTTCGCATCATAAGCGACCCTCAGCGGCTTGTGAAATAATTTGCCGGTTCATCATGGGCGGCGACCAGTTTATCCAGCGGCAGCGGGCGGCTGAAGCAGTAACCTTGCAGATACTTCACGCCGTGAGCGCGCAGCCATTCCGCCTGTTCAGGCGTTTCTACACCTTCAGCCACGGTTTTCAGCTGCAGACGGCGGCTTAGCGTTAACACCGCATCCAGCACGGGAGAGGTGACGGTTTCGGTACCGATCGCCTGCACAAAACCACGATCGATCTTCAGATAATCAAAGTTATAGCGCTCCAGATAAATCAGCGCGCTATGGCCGGTACCAAAATCATCGATAGCAATTTCGAAGCCCTGCTGATGGAGCCACTCAAAAATGGCCATCGACTGGTTTTTATCGATCATCGAACGTTCGGTTATCTCCAGCACGACGTCGAAGTAGTTTGCGGGTAACGCGGCGGCAAAACGTTGCATATCTTGCTGGAATCCGGCGGCATGCAGGTGGGCAGGCGAGATATTCAGACCGAGCTTGGTACCGCGCGGCAAAATACGCTGCAGAGTCGGCGCGTCGCGGGCAATCAACATTAACAGGTGATGGGTAAGCGGCACGATCATCTGCTGCGTCTCCGCCAGATTAATAAAGACGTCTGGCGGGATTTCACCTACCACCGGATGCCGCCAGCGCATCAGCACTTCAACGCCGCTAATCTGCAGGGTATCGGCCTTTACCACCGGCTGGTAGACCACGTAGAACTGGTTGTTTTTGATCCCCAGTTGGATCGATTTCCGCGGATCGGATTTGATCGTCAGGATGTAGTAGCTGAGTAAGCCGGCAAGCATGCCGCATACCACGCCAAGTAGCAGGGCGAACTGAGTATTCTCGCCAAGCCAACTGTTGGAAAAGAGATACACTTTTAGCGGTAGCCCCGGAACCTGAATCTGACGTATCGACTCATTGGGCAATGATAGCGGGTCGATAATTTTACTGCTGAAGGTCGAAATTGCCGTATGGCCGATGGCCAGCGCAATGCCGCTGAAGTCATTCTGTCGTGCGGTATAGAGGATATAAGGCGTGAGATTGGCATTGATGGATACAAAAATGCCGCTGTCTCGATCGCCAGGACGTTGTACCCACATTGCCAGCGCGGCGGTGTTCGGCATCATCGGCGTGCCCTGGAGGATGGCCATATCCAGAGGTTTATTGGTATCAAGCTGCGGTATCAATTGTTTAAACGGTGTGTCCATTGCGCCGGTGGCGGATGAGCAGAACGCTTTGCCGTTTTTCACCAGCAGGAAGGCGCGCACGTTGGGACTAAAGGCGGCGCTGGCGGCGAGGCCGGAGTCAATATGTTCGCAGGGCTGATCGAGCAGCGGCTGCAGGCCATCAATGGTTTTGCTTAAATCAGCGAAATAGCTATTAAGGTAGTGGCTGACGTTATTGATTATCTGATCGAAACGCTCAGAGCGGTTGTGGTAGATAACCATAAACTGGATGCTGCCGGCCAGTAGTGCGACGGCAACGCCGATACAAATACTGGTAAGCCAGATTTTACGTCGGGGTGAAAAGTAGCGGGTTAGCATAGGCCAGAATCTGTCCGTATTATTGAATCACGCCAATGGGATGCCTGAAGAGTATGGTTCCATTTCCTTTAAAAGACATAGCTTATAAAGACATAGCCTATTTTGCGGGGTTCACCGGCGGAGAAGCAAAAAAAAAAACACTGCCGGGGCAGTGTTCTTTTCATTTCTTACCGTCAGCCAAGGGATAACTCACGGTAAGAAGAAGAATCAGGAACGACTCAGAACGCGACGCGCTTCGTTATAGCGCTTTTTCCAGTATGGCTCATCCAGGCTTGAGATGGTGACGCCGCTGCTGGTAGAGGCATGAACAAACTGGTTGTTGCCGATATAGATACCAACATGACGACCCGTAGAGCCAGCGCGGAACAGCACTAAATCGCCGGTACGCAGTTGAGTGCGCGAAATCGATTTGCCGGAATCCTGTTGCTCGGAAGTTGAGCGTGGCAGCTCCAGGCCAAATTGTTCACGGAAAGTACGCTGCACGAATGCCGAGCAATCGATCCCTTTCCGGGTGCTGCCGCCAAGGCGGTAACGCACGCCTTTCCAGCTAGCATACTGGTCCATCAAACGGGACTTCACGTCCAGGTTGCTGACCATTTTTTCAAATTCATCCTGAGAAGCTTGCAGTGATGATAAATCTCCACTACCCACAGCATGCGTCTCAGAATGCATATTCTTGGCGGTACTTGTTGAACTACACGCGGAAAGCAGAACCGCAACTGCAATCGCGGGGGCGACCCGCAAGATATATCTCAAAATCGGCTGAGATTTGACCATTATGTTTATTTTCCCTTGTTGTCCTTAACGACAATGTCGTTATAAAAAATGCCAAACGTGGTAGAGCCTAGATTCCAGAAAGCAATGAGACAATTCCTTAAGCCTAAAAATGTGGAGTACCGCACAAATTTATTTGGATGATGAATTGTGTTGCTTGGGAAGGCAAAACGAGAAAGAGATTACCCTATCAAACGTGGGATGGCGAGCGGTTTTGCGCGATTTCTTATAAGTATTTTTGCGACCAAAAGTGAATCATCGGCAAAGGGGAAAATAGCGCCTTTTTTGGCTGAAAAATATGCAATATCTTCATTTCAATGATGATTAATGTGACAGGAAGATGATGTCGCGAATAAATCATCAGCAAATATAAAAAAAGGGGTCAGAACGACCCCTTATGGATAATATTAATAAAATGTAAAAATGATCTTATTTTTTTGCTATTCCACCCGGAAGCGAACGGTCGAACCAGGCGATGGCCTTATCGGAAAGCGAGGTCATTAATACCCATGGCGCGCCAATCAGCACCGCGCTGAGTGAACCTACGGCAATATCGGTGAACCAATGGGCGCCGATCATCACTCGCGGGAAAGCAAAAACCACAAAAATAATCAGTGAAATGGTAAATGCCCGGCGGCCGAAATATCGCCACATAAACGAGGCGAAAATGAGCAACATCATGCCGTGGTCGCCCGGGAAGCTATCTTTTGAAGCGTCTTTGGTGGGCAATGAGACCACGTCGCTGACTTTCGTGATATCCGTAAAGAACAGCGAAGGGCTGGCGCGTTTTACCGGCATCAGATGCTGGGCAAGTTGATTGATAATTACCGCTGCGAGCAACATCACCAGCCCCATAATGATTATGCGGCGGCGCTCAGCGCTTTGTTCTTTGATCCAGAAACTGAGCATCAGGCAGCCCATCGCCAGCAGCGAGCAGGCGTCGAAAGCGCGATTGTTGATGATGGCTAACAGCCAGGCATAGGTGTGGTTGGCGCTGACGCCCTGGTTAAAGAAGTGAAAAATAGCCGAGTCAAGCGGGAACCAGAAACCGTGATTTGCCGGTAGATACCAGGAACAAAATAAGGCTACGCCCGCGACGTTCAGCAGCAAGATAAGTGGAATACGGTTTTTAGTCATAACAGATGCGATTTTTTTAAACAGCGGCCAAACATAGCCGCATTAACTTAAACGAAGCTTCAACAGCGAGGACTGCAGGGCATTCCAGTCAACGTCTGATTCACAAATCAGTTCGATGCGGCTATCCGGCGGCGGCGCGTTTTGGGTTTCGATATGCAGATCGAGTCCCTGGCGGTTGATACGCACCAGACCCTCGGCAATTCGCATCACGCCTTTCACCCGGCCAACCGGCGCCAGACGCGCCCACTCCAGCAACCCAACGGTGTCAAATTGGGTATCAGCATCAAAAATCCATCCGCAGGCATGGTATCCCTGACCACTGTTAACACTGCGACGCCAGCGTTGATGCGCCGGTAGATTCAACGCCGCCAGACCCTGCTTTTGCCCGTGACTATGCACGTGGTCCGGGCTTGCCGGCAGCGGGGCGGTGTTACGGCGCGGGAGATCCAGCAGCGCGAGCTCGATGTTACCCTGGGTGGCGTTCACCTGCAGGCGCTCGCCCCCGTACTGTTGCCACCAGTTGGCAAAAGCGGCCTCGCTTTCCGGCGTCGCCCGATCGCTTTTATTGGCGACGATGATATCGGCTGCGGCCAGCTGATCGCGGAAATTATCATTGGCCACGATCTTTTCCTCCAACAGCTGGCGCGGATCGAGAATGCACAGCGTCGCGCGCAGATCGATCCACGGCTCGTAGACCGCAGCGGTGAGGATATCAAGGATCTGCCTGGGATGACCCAGTCCGGTTGGTTCAATCAGCAGACGATCGGGCTTTCCCTGGCGCAGCAGCGTATTGAGCCCAACCTGCATTGGCAGACCGTTGACGCAGCACATGCAGCCGCCGGAGATCTCTTTTAGTAACGCGCCGCTTTCCGCCAGCAGGGCGCCGTCGATGCCGACTTCGCCGAACTCGTTGACCAGCACGGCCCATTTTTCATTTGCAGGCTTGTGGGCCAGTAAATGAAGAATCGAGGTCGTTTTGCCGCTGCCGAGAAAGCCCGTGATCAGGTTAGTTTTGGTCACATCCCCTCCAGCATAGAAATGTAATGTTGTAACAGTTGCGACTATCCTGACGAAAAAAGGGGAAAAAGAGAAGGATTACTGCGGACAGAAAAACATTCTGTCCGCTAAACAGCAGAAATTGTTAATTATGCAGTGCGGTAGCTACGGCTTCGCGGGCGCCTGATTTAGCTAACTGATGCCAGGCTGAAGTGATTTCGGCAACAAATTGTGGGTTGCCCGGCAGATCTTTGCCAAATATCTCTTCCAGGCCAATCAGGGCGCTGACGCGTTCCTCTTGCTGGCTGGCGTCAACCAACCGTTTGATTTTGTCGACTAGCGGGTCGCGCACGTCAATGGCTTGCCCGGCGTCGTCGACGCCGCTTACGTAACGCATCCAGCCAGCTACACCCAACGCCAGCAGTGGCCAGCGGCTGCCGTTAGCCAGATGAACGCGTATACTATCGAGCATGCGCTGCGGCAGCTTTTGACTGCCGTCCATGGCGATTTGCCAGGTTCGATGCTTTAAGGCCGGATTGGCGAAGCGCGTTATCAGGCTGTCGGCATAGGCAACTAAATCCACGCCGGTAATCGATAGCGTTGGCGCTTGTTCATCAAGCATCAGGCGACGGGCGGCATGGCGGAAAACATCGTCCTGCATGCAGTCGCTAACGTGCGCATGCCCCGCCAGGTAGCCCAGCCAGGCGAGGAAGGAGTGGCTACCGTTGAGCATGCGCAGTTTCATTTGTTCCCACGGCAGGACATCGTTGGTCATCTGTACGCCCGCGGTTTCCCAGGCTGGACGCCCGGCGACAAAATTGTCTTCCACAACCCATTGAATAAACGGTTCGCAGCTGATAGCGCAGGGATCGTCAACGCCCAGCACGGAGGCAATCTCCGCCAAAGATTCTTCGGTGGCGGCCGGGACGATGCGGTCAACCATGGTGCCGGGGAAGCTGACATGTTCAGCAATCCAGCTTGCCAACTCCTGGCTTCGTTTCTCAGCCATGCCGAGGACGGCGTTTTTCACGACGTGACCATTGTCGGGAATATTGTCGCAGGAGAGTATGGTAAAGGGAGCGAGTCCGCGTTCGCGGCGGCGATTGAGCGCTTCAACTAAAATACCGGGAGCCGACTGCGGCAGCGTCGGGTTTTCCAGATCGTGAACGATGCGCGGCTGGGCTGGATCCAGTTTACCGGTGGCCGGATCGATGCAATAACCTTTCTCAGTAATCGTCAGCGAAACGATAGCCACCTGCGGTTCGCAAAATTTTTCGATAATTGCTGCCAGCGAATCAAGTTTGGCGTTCAGGCATTCATGTACTGCGCCAACCACGATCGGCTGGTTACCCTCAGCGCCTTTTTCCAGCACCGTAAACAGGTGGTCTTGCGCACGCAGTTGGCTCATCAGCTTATCGCCGCTGAACAGGCTGATTTCACAAATTCCCCAGTCGCCGCCGCTGGCGTTAAGCACCCGGTCGGTTAGCAGCGCCTGATGCGCACGGTGAAATGCGCCAAAACCAAGGTGCACGATACGCGAGCGCAATTGGCGGCGATCGTATTGCGGAAGTTGCACGCCTGCTGGCAGCGCGGCGGTAGCGATAGTTGTCATTTTTATACACCTGATTAACCAATGATTAACATGAGGTAGTGTAAAGTTATATGACAACAATTTAAATTGGTAAGCCGAATTTATCCGCTTAGTGTGAGCTGGATCAATCAATGCTACGGGGGAAATTGACCATTAAGCAGAAGCATGTATGGTAGTCGTCATGATGTTTCACATTATTGGTATAACAACTTAAAGAGGGCATTGCGATGGAGCAAACCTGGCGTTGGTATGGACCGAACGATCCGGTATCGCTTGATGATGTGCGCCAGGCGGGCGCCACGGGTGTCGTGACCGCGTTGCATCATATTCCGAATGGGCAGGTCTGGCCGGTAGAAGAGATCCAACAGCGTTTAGCGCTACTGGCGGAAAAAGGCCTGAGCTGGTCGGTTGTTGAGAGTATCCCGGTGCACGAGGATATCAAAACTCACAGCGGGCAATATGAGAAGTGGATTGCCAACTATCAGCAGAGCATCCGCAATCTGGCGGCCTGCGGTATTGATACCGTGTGCTATAACTTCATGCCGATTCTGGACTGGACGCGTACCGATCTGGAATATCAGTTGGCTGATGGCTCCAAAGCGCTGCGTTTTGACCAGATTGCTTTCGCCGCTTTTGAACTGCACATCCTTAAACGCCCGGGCGCCGAAGCTGACTATAGCGCTGAAGAACAGCAGCAGGCGGACGTTTACTTTAAGGCGATGAGCGCGGCGGATATCGACAAGCTGACCCGCAATATCATCGCTGGTCTGCCGGGAGCGGAAGAGGGCTATACTCTCGATCAGTTCCGCGCACGTCTGGCGGAGTATGACCACATCGATAAAGCGCAATTGCGTGAGAACATGGCTTACTTCCTGCGGGCGATTGTGCCGGTGTGCGAAGAAGTCGGCGTGCGCCTGGCGGTTCACCCGGACGATCCGCCGCGTCCGATCCTCGGCCTGCCGCGTATCGTGTCGACTATCGAAGATATGCAGTGGTTGAAAGAGACGGTGGACAGCATTTATAACGGCTTTACCATGTGTACCGGATCCTACGGCGTGCGTGCCGATAACGATCTGGTGAAGATGGTGGAAACCTTCGGCGATCGTATCCACTTTACCCATTTGCGCTCTACCTGCCGTGAAGAGAATCCTAAAACCTTCCACGAGGCGGCGCACCTGAACGGCGACGTCAATATGGTGGCGGTGGTTGATGCGATTCTGAGCGAAGAGCTGCGTCGTAAGAAAGCAGGCGATCTGCGTCCCATCCCGTTCCGTCCGGATCATGGGCATCAAATGCTTGACGATCTGCGTAAGAAAACCAACCCCGGTTATTCGGCGATTGGCCGTCTGAAAGGCATGGCGGAAGTGCGCGGCGTTGAGCTGGCGCTGAAGATGACCAAATATCCTGAGCTGCTGTAATCGTGGCGTGAGGGAAAGCAAAAGGACAGCCAGTGGCTGTCCTTTTTTGTGCCTGATATCGGCAGCGAGTAGCCTGGATAAGGTGCGCAGCGCCGCTATCCGGGAAGAGTCCGGCCTGCGTGACGCTGGGCCGGGCAACCGTCAGAGGCGGGAGGTTAGTCCGCGCGGCCCATATAGCGGCACTCTTCGATATGAATGCGGATTTTCTCGCCGCTGGTCAGGTATTCCGGAACCTGAATCACCAGCCCGGTGCTCATGGTGGCCGGTTTGGTGCGCGAACTGGCGGAAGCGCCTTTGATTCCCGGCGCGGTTTCTACGATTTCCAGGTCAACGGTCTGCGGCAGCTCCAGCGCCAGCAGCTGGCCATCCCAGGTCAAAACCTGCATATCCGGCATGCCGCCTTCCGGGATAAACTGCAGCTCTTCTTCGATCTGCTCTTTGGTGAAGGTATACGGGGTATAGTCTTCTTTATCCATGAACACGTATTCGTTGCCATCGACGTAGGAGAAGTCAACGAAACGACGGGTCAGGGTAACGGTATCAACGATGTCGTCGCCCTTAAAACGTTCTTCTACTTTCAGGCCGGTACGCACGTCGGAAAAACGCATTTTATACAGCGTTGCTGCGCCACGGGCGCTTGGCGACTGAATATCAATATTTTTAACAATCAGCAGTTTGCCGTTGTAATTCAGCACCATACCTTTTTTAATTTCATTCGCTCTTGGCATTGCAGTAATCCTGTCACTTAAAGGGTCAAAAATATCGCGTAAAACTACTCGCGCCGGGCCTTTCAGGCAAGCGGAATTCGCGACTTTTGCTATCTCCTGGCAAATCTTCGATCGGCGCTGCTGAAAAAGCCGTGTCGCCAGCTTCAGCTTTCCTGATAGCCGATATTTTGCTACTGTCCGCCTCCCACTCATTAAGGAGTCAGGTATGGAATGTCGCCCGGACTGCGGAGCCTGTTGCACCGCGCCGTCCATCTCAAGCCCCATTCCCGGAATGCCTGACGGCAAGCCGGCTAACACCCCATGCGTGCAGCTGGATGAACATCTGCGCTGCAAGATTTTTGCCTCGCCGCTGCGCCCTAAAGTCTGCGCGGGTTTACAACCGGCCGCGGAAATGTGCGGCAGCACGCGTCAGCAGGCGATGGCTTATCTCATTCATCTCGAAGCGCTAACCGCGCCTTAAACGTCTTTAATTCGCCACAGGCAGCCCTGAGCGATAATTCCCATCATTAGCGCAATCCAGAACACCGCGTGATAGTTCCAGATTTCCGCGACAACGCCCGCCAGCGAGCCGGCGATGATCCAGCCGACGCGCGTGGTATTGGTATACAGCGTAGTCGCCGCGCCCGCCTGGCCCGGCATCAGATCCTGAAAATAGAGCATACCGATACCGGCGAGGATCCCGATGTAAATCGCGTTCAGCGCCTGCATCGCCAGCAACAGGGCCGGGGTATGGACAGTCAGCATACCGACATAAAACAGCAGTCCGGCAAGCGCGGCAATGCGCATCAGCAAGCGCTTTCCAAAACGTTTCGCGTAATAACCGGCAATCAGCATGGTGGGGATTTCCAGCCCGGCGGCGGTCCCCATCATCAGCCCGGCTAGTTTCTCCGGCAGATGCAGTTCATTAATGATAAACAGCGGCATATTAATGATATAGAGGCTGTTGGTGCCCCACATTAACGTACAGATGCTGAACAGCAGCAGCGCATCGCGGCGGTTGGTGCGCGGCGCTTCAAGATGACCACCGGCGGTTTTGCTCTCTTTACGCATGCTGGGCAGGAAGAACCAGACCATCAGCGCGCAGACGATAAACGCCACGGCGGCGCTGAGATACATCACGGTAAAACCAAAACCCATCGCCAGCGCGTAGGCCAGCGGCGGGCCGATCACCCACGCCAGCGAGACCTGCGCGCGCAGAATGGAGCTGAACATCACCGCCTCGCGCCCGGTTTTGTCCGCGTGCTCGCGGGCGAGGGCGAACATTTGTGGGTTGGCGGTGGAGCCAAAACTACTGAGAAAGACGCCGACGAACAGCAGAATAAAGTAGTTGCGGTTCCAGGCGAACAGCACGCAGGCCAGCACCCCCAGCAGGCAGCAGGCGACAATCAGCTGCTTGCGATCGCCTTTACGATCGGAACGCCCGGCAAGAAACTGACTTACCAGAATGCCGATGACCGCGCTGCCGGTAAAAAAAAAGCCGACCATTGCCGGGCGAACGTGCACCTCATTGGTTAGAAACAGGCTCAGGGTCGGGGTCTGTAAGGCCCCGGCGATCCCCGTCAGAAAGGCGACGATAAGAAAAGCGGAGGAGGTTAAGTCGAACCCGCGGCGGGGAAGGGCGGCGCTACTGTTTTGCATGCTGGAATATCATTGGTTTCAGGAGAGGCGAAGTTTACGCCGACACCCATAAAATGAATAGTGGTATGGCACGAAAAATTAAAAAGGCGTTTCAAATTATGTTGTTCAGCAAAATGCTGAAGCCAATGGCGCGTTTCACCATTAGCTTCAGCAAAAATGTGCGGTATCTCTAAATTCTGTTATCAACCTTCGGAGTTTACTTGCGCAGTGCGCAAGAAAGGTACAGACTCATTGAAACGTTTCAGCGTCATCAGAGTATTATCCAGTCATCGGGTGGCGTATTTTTTCTCATGTTAGCTGAAACGATTCAATTCAGCGGAGAGGAGAACTATGTTCCAGTTATCTGTACAGGATATCCATCCCGGCCAGCAGGCCGCGAATAAAGAAGAGGCAATACGTCAGATTGCTGGCGTGCTGGTTAGCGCGGGTAATGTGGCTGACGGCTACGTTAACGGTATGCTTGCCCGCGAGCAGCAGACCTCCACTTTCCTCGGCAATGGCATCGCTATCCCGCACGGCACCACCGATACCCGCGACCAGGTTCTGAAAACGGGCGTCCAGGTGTATCAGTTCCCGCAGGGCGTGACCTGGGGAGAAGGACAAACCGCTTATGTGGCGATCGGTATTGCCGCCAGCTCCGACGAGCACCTCGGTCTGCTGCGTCAGTTGACGCACGTCCTGAGCGACGATTCGGTGGCTGAACAGTTGAGAACCGTCACCACCGCAGAAGAACTGCGCGCTCTGCTGATGGGCGAAAAGCAAAGCGAAGCGCTGAAGCTCGACAACGAAACGTTGAGCCTCGACGTGGTCGCCAACGATCTGCTGACGCTGCAGGCGCTGAACGCCGCGCGGCTGAAAGAGGCGGGGGCGGTAAACGCCGATTTCGTCAGCCGCACTATTAATGATGCGCCGCTCAACCTGGGCCAGGGGATCTGGTTGAACGACTGTGCGGAAGGCAACCTGCGCAGCGCCGTTGCCGTGAGTCGCGCCGCCAATGCGTTTACCGCTGACGGGCAGCCGGTGGCGCTGCTGATCACCGTCGCGATGGCCGATGAGCAGCCGACCGCGGTGCTTCATCGCCTGAGCAATCTGCTTATTGATAAAAAAGCGGAGCATCTGCTGAAAGCCGACGCCGCCACGCTGCTGGCGCTGCTGACCAGCGACGACGCCATTGCTGAAGACGTGCTGAACGCCGAGTTTGTGGTACGCAACGAGCACGGGCTGCACGCACGTCCGGGCACGATGCTGGTGAATACGATTAAACAATTCTCCAGCGACATTACCGTTACCAACCTCGATGGTTCCGGCAAGCCGGCCAATGGCCGCAGCCTGATGAAGGTCGTGGCGCTGGGTGTGAAAAAAGGTCACCGTCTGCGTTTTACCGCGCAGGGTGAAGATGCGCAACAAGCGCTGGATGCGATTGGCGAAGCGATCGCCGCAGGCCTTGGGGAGGGCGCATAAATGAGCAGACGTGTAGCAACGATTACTTTAAATCCGGCATACGACCTGGTGGGTTTCACCCCGGAAATCGAACGTGGCGAAGTGAACCTGGTACGTACCACTGGCCTGCATGCGGCAGGCAAAGGTATCAACGTGGCGAAGGTGCTGAAAGATCTTGGCATCGACGTCACCGTCGGCGGCTTCCTCGGTAAAGATAACCAGGATGGCTTCCAGCAGCTGTTTAGCGAGCTGGGTATCGCCAACCGCTTCCAGGTGGTGCAGGGGCGTACCCGTATTAACGTCAAGCTGACGGAAAAAGATGGCGAAGTGACCGATTTCAACTTCTCCGGTTTCGAAGTGACCCCGGCGGACTGGGAGCGTTTCGTTAATGATTCTCTGAGCTGGCTGGGGCAGTTCGATATGGTTTGCGTCAGCGGCAGCCTGCCGTCCGGCGTGAGTCCGGAAGCCTTTACCGACTGGATGACGCGCCTGCGCAGCCAGTGCCCGTGCATTATTTTCGATAGCAGCCGCGAAGCGCTGGTTGCAGGGCTGAAAGCCGCGCCGTGGCTGGTAAAACCAAACCGCCGCGAGCTGGAAATCTGGGCTGGCCGCAAGTTGCCGGAGATGAAAGATGTTATCGACGCCGCCCATGCGCTGCGCGAGCAAGGTATCGCCCACGTGGTGATTTCGTTAGGCGAAGAGGGTGCGCTGTGGGTTAACGCCTCCGGCGAATGGATTGCCAAACCGCCTTCAGTAGAAGTCGTCAGCACCGTCGGCGCCGGTGATTCGATGGTCGGCGGCCTGATTTACGGCCTGCTGATGCGTGAATCCAGCGAGCATACCCTGCGCCTGGCGACCGCCGTCGCCGCCCTGGCCGTTAGCCAGAGCAACGTTGGCATTACCGATCGTACCCAGTTGGCCGCAATGATGGCGCGCGTCGACTTACAACCCTTTAATTGACAGCAGGAGAGGCATAATGAAAACGCTGCTGATTATTGATGCCGGGCTTGGCCAGGCTCGCGCCTACATGGCGAAGACCCTGCTCAGCGCCGCGGCGCAGAAAGCGCACCTTGAGCTGATTGATAACCCGAACGATGCCGAACTGGCCATCGTGCTGGGAACCGCACTGCCGGCTGACAGCGCGCTGAACGGTAAAAACGTCTTTCTGGGCGATATTAACCGTGCTGTCGCCCATCCGGAGCTGTTCCTGGGTGAAGCGAAAGATCACGCTAAGCCGTACGTTGCGCCAGCGGCGGTAGCCGTTCCGGCCGCCGCCCAGGGGCAGAAACGTATTGTCGCCGTTACCGCTTGTCCGACCGGCGTAGCTCATACCTTTATGGCGGCGGAAGCCATTGAAACCGAGGCTAAAAAACGCGGCTGGTGGGTGAAAGTGGAAACCCGTGGTTCCGTGGGGGCCGGTAATGCCATTACTCCGGAAGAGGTGGAGCAGGCGGATCTGGTGATCGTCGCCGCCGATATCGAAGTCGATCTGGCGAAGTTCGCCGGTAAACCGATGTATCGCACCACCACCGGACTGGCACTGAAGAAAACCGCGCAGGAGCTGGATAAAGCCGTTGCTGAAGCGAAGCCGTACCAGCCATCCGGCAAACCGCAGGCCTCCGGTGACGGTAAAAAAGAGTCGGCTGGCGCCTATCGTCACCTGCTGACCGGCGTCTCCTACATGCTGCCGATGGTGGTCGCGGGCGGTCTGTGTATCGCGCTGTCGTTCGCGTTCGGTATTAAAGCGTTTGAAGTGAAAGACACCATGGCGGCGGCGTTGATGCAAATCGGCGGCGGGTCAGCCTTTGCGCTGATGGTGCCGGTACTGGCAGGCTTTATCGCGTTCTCCATCGCTGACCGTCCGGGTCTGACGCCTGGTCTTATCGGCGGTATGCTGGCCGTCAGCGGCGGTTCCGGCTTCATCGGCGGTATTATCGCCGGTTTCCTTGCCGGTTATGTGGCGAAGTTAATCAGCACTAAGCTGAAACTGCCGCAGAGTATGGAAGCGTTGAAGCCGATTCTGATCATTCCACTGATTTCCAGCCTGATTGTTGGTCTGGCGATGATCTACCTGATCGGTAAACCGGTGGCGGGTATCCTGGCCTGGCTCACCCACTGGCTGCAAACCATGGGGACGGCGAACGCGGTGCTGCTCGGCGCGATCCTTGGCGGCATGATGTGTACCGATATGGGCGGCCCGGTGAACAAAGCGGCTTATGCTTTCGGTGTGGGTCTGTTGAGTACTCAAACCTATGCGCCGATGGCGGCGATTATGGCGGCCGGTATGGTGCCACCGTTGGCGCTTGGCCTGGCGACGCTGATTGCCCGCAACAAGTTCGACAAATCACAGCGTGAAGGCGGTAAAGCGGCGCTGGTTCTGGGTCTGTGCTTTATTACCGAAGGGGCGATTCCATTCGCCGCACGTGACCCGATGCGCGTACTGCCTTGCTGTATCGTTGGCGGCGCGGTGACCGGCGCTATCTCGATGGCGGTTGGCGCGAAACTGATGGCGCCGCATGGCGGTCTGTTCGTTCTGCTGATCCCAGGCGCCATCACTCCGGTGCTGGGTTATCTGCTGGCGATTATTGCCGGTACGCTGGTTGCGGGTCTCTCTTACGCGGTGCTGAAGCGCCCGGAAGCGCCGGCGGCGGAAGCTGAAAAAGCGGCGTAATATAAGCGCAATAAAAAAGGGCCGATTTGTCGGCCCTTTTTTTGTGTCTGGATTCAGGCCACTTCGGCGGTCTGCTGCGCCCGCAGCCAGGCAATTTCTTCCGCCCAGATATCCGGGTTAATGGTTTCCAGAATCAGCGGGATACCATCGAAACGGTTATCCTGCATGATCCAACGAAAAGCATCATGGCCGATATTGCCTTCACCCAGGCTATGGTGACGGTCGACGCGGCTGCCAAAAGCGCTTTTGGCATCATTCAGGTGCATGCCGCGCAGATACTGGAAGCCGACGATCCGTTCGAATTCGGCGAAGGTCTTTTCACACTCCTCCGCGCTGCGTAGGTCATAGCCGGCGGCTAAAGCGTGGCAGGTATCGATGCAGACGCCAACGCGGGATTTGTCTTCAACGCCGTCAATGATGGCGGCAAGATGCTCAAATTTAAAACCGAGGTTACTGCCCTGACCGGCGGTATTTTCGATAACCGCGGTCACGCCTTCGGTTTTCGCCAGCGCGATGTTGATGGATTCAGCGATACGCGCCAGGCATTCATCTTCCGGGATCTGCTGCAGGTGGCTGCCCGGATGGAAGTTGAGCAGCGTTAATCCCAACTGCTGGCAGCGGGTTAATTCATCGATAAACGCCTCGCGGGATTTCTCCAGCGCTTCTTCGACCGGGTGACCGAGGTTAATCAGGTAGCTGTCGTGCGGCAGGATCTGCCCCGGGCCGAAGTGATATTTTTCGCAGGCGGCTTTGAATTCGGCAATCGCTTCGTCGGTGAGCGGCGCGGCGCGCCATTGACGCTGATTTTTGGTGAACAGGGCGAAGGCGGTCGCTTCGATTTCGGCGGCGCGGATGGCGGCATTGGCCAGCCCGCCGGAGGCGCTAACGTGCGCTCCAATATATTTCATAAAAAAACTCCAGTTAAGCCGCTGGGGGGAGGGTAATGATAGCGGCTTAACCGGAGAGTTACAGCAATGAATGAATATCGACGAGAAAACTTACTGCTTAGCCAATCAGGTGGTGGATAGCGAAGTTAATCGCGCCGCCGCCAACAATCAGCCAGACGAACAGCATCAGCGCCATCAGCAGCGGCTTCGCACCGGCTTTTTTCAGTGCGCTGACGTGGGTGGTTAAGCCCAGCGCGGCCATCGCCATCGCCAGCAGTACGGTATCGAGGGTGACCAGCATATCGACGACGGCTTTCGGCAGCAGGTGGAAGGAGTTAAATACCGCCACCAGAATAAACAGAATGGCAAACCACGGAATGGTGATTTTGCTCTTTTCGCCGTTACCGGCTGGCGCCAGTTGTTTCACACGAGCAGCAATGAACAGCAGGAACGGAGCCAGCATCATCACGCGCAGCATTTTGGCGATAACCGCCGCATTTTCGGCGTCCGGGCTAACCGCATGACCGGCGGCGACCACCTGAGCGACTTCATGCATGGTGGAGCCCATATAGATGCCGTAGGCTTCCGGAGTGAACCAGTGCGCCAGCAGCGGGTACATCGCCGGGTAGAGGAAGATAGCGATAGTACCGAAGATAACCACTGTCGCCACGGCGACCGTCACTTTACTGGCTTCGGCTTTGACGACCGGCTCGGTGGCCAGGACCGCCGCGGCGCCGCAGATGCTGCTACCGGCGCCGATAAGCCAGCTGGTATGTTTATCGAGCCCGAAAACCTTCTGCCCGAGGAAACAGGCGATAAAGAAAGTGCTGGACAGCGTCAGTACGTCAATCAGGATCCCGCTGACGCCGACGTCAGCAATCTGGGCAAACGTCAGACGAAAACCATAAAGAATGATCCCCATGCGCAGCAGATACTGCTTGGCGAAAATCACCCCGCCGTCGCAGGACTGCCAAATTTTGGGATAAACGGTGTTACCGACCACCATGCCGAACAAGATTGCCAGCGTCAGCGCGCTGAAGCCCGCGCCGGCGATAGCAGGGAAACTGCCTGCCCACAGGGCGGCGCAGGTCAACGCGGCGGTCAGCGCCAGGCCTGGGACGAAATGCCACAGGGTGCGATGTTTAGTGGGTAAAGTGAGTGCTGTCATAACCTTCTCCTTTGTCTGGGCAAAGAATACGACTGGCTGGTTTAAAAATAAAATTGATTATATATTTATAATCTATCGGAATAAGTGATAAACCCTTCATCCTTCGCGCTGCAGATGTGTTGGCTGCGTTTACTCACCCCAGTCACTTACTGATGTAAGCTCCTGGGGATTAATGAGGGACATCCTTGTCCCTCACCGGAGGCCAGCCTTTGACTGGTCAAATTCGTTCCTGACGAATTTGTCGCTCACTTGCCGCCTTTCTGCAGCACGAATGATTTTGGGTTATACCCTTCATCCTTCAGGCCACAGCCCTGCTGATTTATGTCAACATAGCGTTGACGGTTATCCAGCTTGGGCTAATAAACAGGTGAGTTATGCATATCACGCTACGGCAACTGGAAGTTTTTGCTGAGGTTTTGAAAAGCGGGTCAACGACGCAGGCGTCACAGATGCTGGCGCTGTCGCAGTCGGCGGTGAGCGCGGCGCTAACCGACCTGGAGGGGCAACTCGGCGTTCAGCTGTTTGACCGCGTCGGTAAACGGCTGGTGGTCAACGAGCATGGCCGCTTGCTCTACCCGCGGGCGCTGGCGCTGCTGGAGCGCGCCGGAGAGATAGAACAGCTGTTTCGCGGCGATAATGGCGCGATCCGCGTTTATGCCAGTAGCACCATCGGCAACTATATTCTGCCGGAAATCATCGCCCGCTACCGCCGCGACTTCCCCGAACTGCCGCTGGAGCTGAGCGTCGGCAACAGCCAGGATGTGATTAATGCGGTCAGCGATTTGCGCGTCGATATTGGCCTGATTGAAGGGCCGTGCCACGCGGCGGATATTATCGCCGAGCCGTGGATTGAAGATGAACTGGTGGTGTTCGCCGCCCCTGATTCGCCATTCCTGGAAGGCGAATTGACGCTGCAACGGCTGGCGGAAGCGCAGTGGATCCTGCGCGAGCATGGCTCCGGCACGCGGGAGATCGTCGATTATGTGCTGTTGTCGCATCTGCCCGCATTTCAACTGGGCATGGAGCTTGGCAACTCGGAGGCGATTAAACATGCGGTCCGCCACGGACTAGGCATCAGCTGCCTGTCGCGGCGAGTCATTGCCGAGCAGCTGGAGGCCGGAACGCTGGTGGAGCTCAAGCTGCCGCTGCCGCGCCTGACGCGCACGTTATGGCGTATTCGCCATCGGCAAAAACACGTTTCCAAGGCGCTGCAGCGCTTTATCCGTTACTGCGAGGTGTAGCGGTATCCCTTATTGGCGCGTAGCCGTGCTGCACGCAGATCTCCGGGGTTCTGGCATAATGCCAGCTGCCCATGGGAACGGGTTCCCAGCAGCGAATGTAGCGCGGCGAGCCGTATACCGTAAAATGTAAGGTAAAAATGGCGCTGTTGATGACGATCAGCAGCGCCAGCGTAAATCCGGCGATAGCGGTCAGCAGGCGATTTTCATAACTTCCATCGACGGTTTTACCACGCAGCACTCTGCCCATCCGCCAGGCGAATGAAAAAAAGAGCAGCGCGGAGCCGGTAAAATTGGCCTTCAGTAAGGAAACGGAGGCGAAGTCCGGCCAACCGCGTAATTTCAGTAATGGCAGATAGTCGGTTGCTAAATAGAGCGCGTAAACCCCTAGCGCCGGAAAAATAAGCCATGCGTTTAGCTGTTGCCAGATTCGCTGTGCGCGAGTGGCCTGCGGTTCGGCGTTAGCAACTTTTGCTGGTTTCTTCACGGGGTATTCTCCCTATTAGCAATGGGGGAGGGGGTTTGCACCCTTTTGTCGAAATGGTCGCACCAGTCGCTATTCCACACGTACATATAAATGGTGTGTTTGCTGTATTGCTTGCATACGCCGTACTGCGGGTTATCCCGATAGTGGTCCATCGTGCGCCAGTCCAGCCAGGCGAAAGCCGCAATATAGATAAGAGAAAAGGCGCAGAAGACTTTGCATAGCCGAACCATCAGCCGCTTTTTCACTCCGACGCCCGCCAGTAGCCCCAGCAGCCCCGCAATCGCAAGAGGAAGCGCGCCGACAAGAAAAGTCTCCCTGTTATCGGTCAGGTAATTCGGCAGCCGCAACCAGTGTTCCAGCACCGTGATACTGGCGTACAGGCCAATAACGAATAGATACAGGCAGAAAATCGCCAGTAGCAGAAAGGCATCGGGGGCCAGGCTGCGACGAGTGGGGGAAACCATAAGCTGACTCCTTCAGCATTGTGACAATCCTCGCGTTATTTTGCCGTAAGCCGCGATTTTTTGTCTGTTTTTTTATGCGCCAATGCAGGATTACTGCTTTACTAATAATTTGTGTCAGATCATGAAGCTCTCTTATAACTTTGCATTTGTACCGGATGGATGGACGATCGTCTGCTACAATCGCGCCTCATTTTTTGGATGGATAGCATTTTCACATGGTTTCGGAAACTAAAACCACAGAAGCGCCCACGCTCCGCCGCGAGCTAAAAGCGCGCCACTTGACCATGATCGCTATTGGCGGTTCCATCGGTACAGGTCTTTTCGTTGCCTCTGGCGCAACAATTTCTCAGGCAGGCCCCGGCGGCGCGCTGCTTTCCTACATTCTGATCGGTCTGATGGTGTATTTCCTGATGACCAGCCTCGGCGAGCTGGCGGCGTTTATGCCGGTTTCAGGCTCTTTTGCGACCTACGGTCAGAACTATGTAGAAGAAGGCTTTGGTTTCGCGCTGGGCTGGAACTACTGGTACAACTGGGCGGTGACTATCGCCGTTGACCTCGTTGCTTCGCAGCTGGTGATGAGCTACTGGTTCCCGGATACACCCGGCTGGATCTGGAGCGCCTTATTCCTCGGCATCATGTTCCTGCTGAACTGGATCTCGGTACGCGGCTTCGGCGAAGCGGAGTACTGGTTCTCGCTGATTAAAGTTGCCACCGTGATTATCTTTATCATCGTCGGCATTATGATGATTTTTGGCATTTTCGAAGGCGCCAAGCCGGCGGGCTGGAGCAACTGGGGCATTGATGATGCGCCGTTTGCCGGCGGTTTTGCGGCGATGATCGGCGTGGCGATGATTGTCGGCTTCTCCTTCCAGGGGACCGAGCTCATCGGTATTGCCGCGGGCGAATCGGAAAATCCGGAGAAGAACATTCCGCGCGCGGTGCGTCAGGTGTTCTGGCGTATCCTGCTGTTCTATGTCTTCGCGATTTTGATTATCAGCCTGATCATCCCGTATACCGATCCGAGCCTGCTGCGCAACGACGTTAAAGACATTTCCGTTAGCCCGTTCACCCTGGTATTCGAGCACGCCGGTCTGCTCTCTGCGGCGGCGATCATGAACGCGGTTATCCTGACGGCGGTGCTGTCGGCGGGTAACTCCGGGATGTACGCCTCTACGCGTATGTTGTATACCCTGGCGTGCGACGGCAAAGCGCCGCGCATTTTCTCGAAGCTGTCGAGAGGCGGCGTACCGCGCAACGCGCTGTATGCGACTACCGTGATTGCGGCGCTGTGCTTCCTGACCTCGATGTTCGGCAACCAGACGGTCTACCTGTGGCTGCTGAATACCTCCGGGATGACTGGCTTTATCGCCTGGTTGGGTATTGCGATCAGCCACTACCGTTTCCGTCGTGGTTACGTGTTGCAGGGTAACGATATTAATAACCTGCCGTACCGTTCCGGGTTCTTCCCGCTGGGGCCGATCTTCGCCTTCGTACTGTGCCTGATCATCACCCTTGGCCAGAACTATGAAGCCTTCCTCAAGGACACCATTGATTGGGGCGGCGTGGCGGCGACCTACATCGGCATTCCGCTGTTCCTGGTTATCTGGTTTGGTTACAAGCTGGTGAAAGGTACCCGCTTCGTGCGCTACAGCGAAATGAAGTTCCCGGAACGCTTTAAAGGCTAATTCCACACTCTACCGTTTTCGATAAAGCCCTCTTTTAAAGAGGGCTTTTTTTATGCCAGCAAGGCTTACAAACGGACACACTTCTTCATAATTGTATTGATAATTGTAATCATTATCCTTATCATTTCGGCAAATTCAGGATGAAGCCAATCTCCATATCTTGCCGCTCAACTACGAAAGGCAAGGGGTGACCAGCCACATCGACTGTAAAAAAATTGCGCGCGGCCGCCAGAGCCGCGTGTCGACAGGATGTGCAAGCAGCACCCTTTGTTTGATTTGTAGTTGACCTCATGGAGATTTGGTATGTTCAGGTTAAACCCTTTTGCCCGGGCGGGACTGTGCGCGTCCGTCGTAGCATTGGCATTTCCGGCGCTGGCCGCAAATGATGACGAAACGCTGGTTGTCACCGCCGCGGCGACTGAACAGAGCGTCAAAGATGCGCCCGCCAGTATCAGCGTGATCACCCAACAGGACTTGCAGCGTAAGCCGGTGCAGAACCTGAAGGACGTGTTGCGCGATGTGCCTGGCGTTCAGCTCACCAACGAAGGGGATAACCGCAAGGGTGTCAGCATCCGCGGTCTGGATAGCAGCTATACGCTAATCCTGATCGATGGCAAACGTGTCAACTCGCGTAACGCCGTCTTCCGCCATAACGATTTCGATCTGAACTGGATCCCGGTGGACTCCATCGAACGGATTGAAGTGGTGCGCGGCCCGATGTCTTCCCTGTACGGTTCCGATGCGCTCGGCGGCGTGGTCAATATCATTACCAAAAAAATCGGCCAGAAATGGACCGGTACCCTCAGCAGCGATGCCACCATTCAGGAACACCGCGATCGCGGTGACACTTATAACGGCCAGTTCTTCACCAGCGGCCCGCTGATTGACGGCGTGCTGGGCATGAAAGCCTACGGCAGCCTGGCGAAACGCAGTAAAGACGATCAGCAATCTTCCAGCAACGCCGCGGGCGAAACGCCGCGCATTGAAGGTTTTACCAGCCGCGACGGCAACGTTGAGTTCGCCTGGACGCCAACGGAGAACCAGGACATTACCGCCGGCTACGGTTTCGATCGCCAGGATCGCGATTCAGACTCGCTCGACAAAAACCGCCTTGAGCGTCAGAACTACTCTTTGACCCATAACGGGCGCTGGGATGTCGGCAATAGCGAAGTGAAATTCTACGGCGAGAAAGTGGATAACAAAAACCCGGGGCAGGCTGGGACCATTACCTCTGAAAGCAATGCGGTGGATGGTAAATATGTGATGCCGCTGGGTATGATCAACCAGATCGTCACCCTCGGTGGTGAATGGCGCCACGATAAACTCAAAGATCCGGTGAACCTGAGCAGCGGCGGCAAATCGACTTCCGCCAGCCAGTACGCGCTGTTCCTCGAAGACGAGTGGCGGATCTTTGAACCACTGGCGCTGACCACCGGCATCCGTATGGACGATCACCAAACCTACGGCGATCACTGGAGCCCGCGTGCGTATCTGGTCTATAACGCCACCGATACCGTGACCGTGAAAGGCGGTTGGGCAACGGCCTTTAAAGCGCCGTCGCTGCTGCAATTGAACCCGGACTGGACCACCAACTCCTGTCGCGGTAGCTGCAGCATTATCGGTAACCCGGATTTGAAGCCGGAAACCAGCGAAAGCTTTGAGCTCGGTCTGTATTACAGCGGTGAAGAGGGCTGGCTGGAGGGAGTTGAAGGCAGCGTGACCGCCTTCCAGAACAACGTTGACGATATGATCGACATCCTGCGCACCTCCAGCGCCAGCGAAGCGCCGGGTTACCCGAACTTCGTCGGCTGGAAGACCGTGAACGGTAAGCGTGTGCCGGTGTTCCGTTACTTCAACGTCAACAAAGCGCGGATTAAAGGCGTAGAGACCGAAGTGAAGGTTCCGTTCGGCGAAGAGTGGAAACTGACGGTCAACTATACCTATAACGATGGTCGCGATCTGAGCAACGGCGGCAATAAACCGCTGCAGACGCTGCCGTTCCACACCGCTAACGGTACCCTCGACTGGAAACCGCTGGAGGATTGGTCTTTCTACGTCACGGCCAACTATACCGGCGAGCAGCGTGCGGTAAGCGCGACGGGTAAAACCCCAGGCGGTTATACCATGTTCGATATCGGCGCCGCGTGGCAGGTCAGTAAAAACGTGAAACTGCGCTCCGGCGTGCTTAACGTTGGCGACAAAGATCTGAACCGCGACGATTACAGCTACACCGAAGATGGCCGTCGCTACTTTATGGCCGTCGATTACCGCTTCTGATAGCGATAAACTGTCTGCCGCCGCTGAAGTAACTTCAGTGGCGGCAGCCCCGATAATACGTGTACGCCGCTATCCGCCAGGTATCAGCCGCTTGCCCCTTTCATCCACCACCTTTTCTCCATCCTCTTTGCTAAAAGCGCCTTGCTGCGGATCGGGCAGGATATCCAGTACCACTTCAGATGGCCGACATAAGCGGGTTCCCCGTTCAGTGACCACAATAGGGCGATTAATCAGGATGGGATGAGCGAGCATAAATTCTATTAACTGCTCGTCGGTGAACTTGTCCTCCGCGAGTCCCAACTGAGCATAAGGTTCAACATTCTCGCGTAGCAGAGTACGCACGGCGATCCCCATCTCTGCGATAAGTTTAACCAGCTCACCGTGAGTCGGCGGTGTTTCAAGGTAGTGAATAACGGTGGGTTCATTACCGCTGTTACGGATCATCTCCAGTGTATTACGTGACGTGCCGCAGGCCGGGTTGTGATAGATGGTGATATTACTCATATGAGTTTCTCGTTATAGAGTGAGAGAGAGCCGCAGCGCCAGCGCGGCCAGAGTGACAAACAGCACAGGTAGCGTCATGACGATGCCCGTGCGGAAGTAATATCCCCAACTGATGGTCATGCTTTTCTGCGACAGTACGTGCAGCCACAGCAGGGTCGCCAGACTGCCTATTGGCGTGATTTTGGGGCCTAAATCGCACCCGATCACGTTGGCGTAGATCATCGCTTCTTTAATAACGCCAGAAGCGGTGCTTCCTTCAATCGACAGTGCGCCCACCAGGACCGTTGGCATATTGTTCATTACCGACGACAGGAAAGCGGTCAGGAAGCCCGTGCCAAACGTTGCCGCCAGCAGTCCCTTATCCGCCAGCATATTCAGCGTACCCGATAGATATTCCGTTAAGCCCGCATTGCGCAGACCGTAGACCACCAGGTACATACCCAGCGAGAAAATAACGATCTGCCAGGGCGCGCCGCGCAATACTTTACCGGTATTGATGGCGTGACCTTTTTTCGCAACGGCAAACAGAACAGCGGCTCCGACAGCGGCGATGGCGCTAACGGGCAGCCCCAGCGGTTCAAGAACAAAGAAACCAACCAGCAACAAAAGCAAAACAACCCAGCCGGCTTTGAAGGTTGCGGGATCTTTAATCGCGCTGGCAGGTGTTTTCAGCAAAGTGACGTTGTAAGTTGCTGGAATATCCCGGCGGAAAAACAGATGCAGCATGCCCAGCGTGGCCGCTATGGCAGCAATATCAACAGGAACCATCACAGAGGCGTATTGCGTAAAACCAAGCCGGAAGAAATCAGCTGAGACAATATTGACCAGATTGGAAACGATAAGCGGCAGGCTGGCGGTATCGGCAATAAACCCGGCAGCCATGACAAAGGCTAATGTTGTCCTTTTGCTGAACCCCAGAGCGAGCAGCATGGCAATGACGATGGGCGTCAGAATGAGCGCTGCGCCATCGTTAGCAAACAGCGCCGCAACGGTCGCGCCTAACAGGATAATCCAGGTGAACAGCAGACGACCGCGCCCGTTGCCCCAGCGGGAGACATGCAGCGCAGCCCATTCAAAAAAGCCCGACTCATCGAGCAGCAGGCTGATGATAATCACCGCGATAAAAGTTGCTGTTGCGTTCCAGACGATATTCCAGACAACGGGAATATCACTGAGATGAATAACGCCGCTGGCCAGCGCCAGTATTGCGCCAATACTCGCGCTCCAGCCGATGCTGAGGCCCCTGGGCTGCCAGATAACCAACACCAGCGTGAATAAAAAGAGACTACCGGCCAACAACATTCTCTACTCCGATATATGCGTTTCTATATATGTATCAACAGGTGGCGCACGCTGTTTTCTTGCGCCATTCGTCAATATCTTCCCTCATGCTCTGCCTGGTCGTGGCAATGATCTCCGCCGCCCAGGCCGGCATATGGGGCGAGAGGCGATAGTGGACCCATTTCCCTTGCCGGCGGTCGAGTACCAGTTCAGATTCACGTAATATCGCCATATGGCGAGATATTTTCGGCTGGGATTGCCCGGTGGCGGCACACAGATCGCAGACGCACAGTTCGCCGGACTCACGCAGCAACATGATGATGGCTAAACGGGTTTCATCCCCCAGGATTTTAAACAGCTGGATAGGCTTTATCATGGTTGACCAGATTATCATGGAGGTACATATATGCTAAATCATATATGTTGTGTTTTAAATAACAAATTATCGCCCGTAGCGACAAGATAGTTCCTGACGAAGATATAAAGCCGGGCAAGCGGAGCATGCCCGGCGGAGGGAAATAGAGGGTTACTTAAACAGATGCTCCGCGTGGAAGCGCAGATGATCTTCTATAAAGGTGGCGATGAAATAGTAGCTGTGGTCGTAGCCGGGCTGGATACGCAGGCTCAGCGGCCACTGTTTCTGTCGCGCCGCCTCTGCAAGGACCGCGGGCTGTAGCTGGGTACCGAGAAACTGGTCGGCGTCACCTTGATCAATTAATGTGGGAATGGCATCCCCGGCCTGGCTTGCCTGCATGAGTGCGCAGCTGTCCCACTCCTGCCAGGTCGCCTCATCATCGCCGAGATAGGCGCTGAACGCCTTTTGTCCCCACGGAACTTTGCATGGGTTGACGATCGGCGCGAAGGCCGAGACGCTGGTAAAGCGCCCTGGGTTTTTCAGCGCCATGATGAGCGCGCCGTGGCCGCCCATCGAGTGGCCGCTGATAGCGCAACGGTCGGCGACCTGAAATTGGTTGTTAATCAACTGCGGTAGCTCATCGCGCAGGTAGTCATACATGCGAAAATGCGCCGCCCACGGCGCCTGAGTGGCGTTGAGGTAAAAACCAGCCCCTTTACCGAGATCGTAACCGGCATCATCGGCGACGTCATCACCGCGCGGGCTGGTGTCGGGCATCACCAGCGCGATGCCCAGTTCGGCGGCGACACGCTGGGCGCCAGCCTTGGTGGTGAAGTTTTCGTCATTGCAGGTCAAACCGGATAGCCAGTACAGCACCGGCGGCGGGGCGGTTTCCGTCGCCGGCGGTAAAAAGATGCTAAACGTCATGGCGCAGTTCAGGGTACTGGAGTGATGACGCCAGCGCTGCTGTCGACCCTCGTAACAGCGATGCTCTTCAAGCAGTTCCATGCAGGGCTCCTCGGGTATCTATGTGTAATGCTTAATAATACAGATATTTCATTAACCGGTGAGCAACTTTCACTTTCCCGTCGCGCAAAGCTATTGCATCATTAATACGAGTTATAAAGAACGTCTCTAAACATCTACAGTGCTAATGAATGCGCGCGAGGGCGGTAGGGCTCGCTGGCGTGGCGCATCGACAACGTCCAACCGCAGCGGTAAAAATGAAAGGTTGCGCCAATTTCAATAATTATCGTGACGGCTACTGGATTATGTGCGCCACCTCACGCACAATGAGTGCAAACTTTGCCCTCAGAAGAGCAAAGAGCGCCACACCTGCAGGAGAACCTAAATGTCATCATTGAGTAAAGAAGCCATACTCGTTCATGAAGCGCTGGTCGCTCGTGGGCTGGAGACGCCGCTGCGTCCGCCAGTACAAGAAATTGATAATGAAACGCGCAAGCGTCTGATCGCCGGGCACATGACTGAGATTATGCAACTGCTGAATCTTGATCTCAGTGACGACAGCCTGATGGAAACTCCGCATCGCATCGCAAAAATGTACGTTGATGAGATTTTCTCCGGTCTGGATTACGCCAGATTCCCGAAAATCACCGTTATTGAAAACAAAATGAAAGTTGACGAGATGGTGACGGTCCGCGATATCACGCTGACCAGTACCTGTGAACATCACTTTGTGACGATTGACGGCAAAGCGACCGTTGCTTATATCCCGAAAGATTCGGTAATCGGCCTGTCGAAAATTAACCGCATCGTGCAGTTCTTTGCCCAGCGTCCGCAGGTGCAGGAGCGCCTGACGCAGCAGATTCTTACCGCGCTGCAGACTTTGCTCGGTACCAGCAACGTCGCGGTATCCATTGACGCGGTGCATTACTGCGTGAAAGCGCGCGGCATCCGCGATGCGACCAGCGCCACGACCACCACTTCGCTTGGCGGTCTGTTTAAATCCAGCCAGAATACCCGCCAGGAGTTCCTGCGCGCCGTACGTCACCACAATTAATTCGGAGCAGGGTGCATGGAGAGAAACGTCACGCTGGACTTCGTTCGCGGCGTCGCCATCCTCGGCATTCTGCTACTGAATATCACCGCCTTCGGCTTACCGAAGGCGGCCTATCTGAATCCGGCCTGGGCCGGGAGTATTTCGCCGAGCGACGCCTGGAGCTGGGCAATCCTCGACCTGTTTGCGCAGGTAAAATTCCTCACCCTGTTTGCACTGCTGTTCGGCGCCGGATTGCAAATGCTGCTGGTACGCGGTAAACGCTGGATCCAGTCGCGGCTAACGCTGCTTGCCCTGCTTGGTTTTATTCACGGTCTCTTTTTCTGGGACGGCGATATTCTGCTGGCCTATGCGCTGGTGGGGCTGATTGCCTGGCGCATGGTGCGCGATGCCCATCATGTCAAATCGCTATTTAATACCGGCGTCGTGCTTTATCTCATCGGTATTGCGGTGCTGGTATTGTTGGGATTAATTTCCGGCAACGGCGCCAGTCGGTCATGGGTGCCCGATGCCGCGAATGTGCAGTATGAGCAGTTCTGGAAGCTCAAAGGCGGTATGGAGGCGGTGAGCAATCGCGCGGATATGCTGTCCGATAACCTGGTGGCGCTGGGCGTGCAGTACGGCTGGCAGCTGGCGGGGATGATGCTAATGGGCGCGGCGCTAATGCGCTGCGGCTGGTTGAAAGGGCAGTTTAGCCTTAGCCATTATCGCCGCGTCGGGGCTGTGCTGATTATTGCCGGAATGATGGTAAATGTGCCGGCCATCGCCGCGCAGTGGTATTTGCAATGGGACTACCGCTGGTGCGGTTTTCTGCTGCAGGCGCCGCGTGAACTTGGCGCGCCGCTACAAACCATCGGCTATGCCGCGCTGGCGTGGGGATTCTGGCCGCAATTATGCCGCTTTCGTCTGGTTGGGGCGATTGCCTGCGTTGGGCGGATGGCGCTCAGTAACTATTTACTGCAAACCCTGATCTGCACCACGCTGTTCTATCATCTGGGCCTGTTTATGAAATTTGACCGTTTACAGCTGTTGGCCTTTGTGCCGGCGGTGTGGGCCGTTAATCTCCTCTTCTCGCAGTTTTGGCTGCGTCATTTCCGCCAGGGGCCCGTTGAGTGGCTATGGCGTCAGTTAACCCTGAGAGCCTCAGGGACATCATCCAGAGATACATCTGTATAACGATCTCGATCACAATCATTAACAAAATGGATGTAACCGTTTCCAGCCGTGTGACCTCACTCACGTAGCGCGGTGCGCGTCGCTGCCAGAATAGCCACCTTGCTGAACACAGGAGGTGGGTGTGACGTATTGCAATGCGATAAAGGCGGGTATGTATGATCACCATTCGTGATGTCGCCCGTCAGGCGGGGGTTTCCGTGGCGACGGTTTCACGGGTTCTGAACAACAGCGCGCTGGTGAGCCCGGATACCCGGGAGGCAGTGATGAAGGCGGTCGCGCAACTGGGCTATCGGCCGAATGCCAATGCCCAGGCGCTGGCGACCCAGGTTAGCGATACCATTGGCGTAGTGGTGATGGATGTGTCAGACGCCTTTTTCGGCGCGCTGGTGAAAGCGGTGGATACCGTCGCGCAGCAGCATCAGAAATATGTGCTAATCGGCAACAGCTACCATGAAGCTGAAAAAGAGCGTAACGCCATTGAGGTGCTGATTCGCCAGCGCTGTTCGGCGCTTATCGTGCATTCGAAAGCGTTAAGCGATGCCGAACTTGGCGACTTTATGCAGCATATTCCAGGCATGGTGCTGATAAACCGCATTGTGCCGGGCTTCGCGCACCGCTGCGTGGGTCTCGATAACGTCAGCGGCGCGCTAATGGCTACGCGGATGCTGCTCAATCACGGCCATCAACGGATTGGCTATCTCTCTTCCAACCACGGCATTGAAGATGATGAACTGCGCCGCGAAGGGTGGAGTAAAGCGCTGCAGGAGCAGGGCATTATCGCGCCGGATAGCTGGGTGGGCTCGGGTTCGCCGGATATGCAGGGCGGTGAAGCGGCGATGGTAGAACTGCTGGGGCGTAATTTAGGCCTGACCGCGGTGTTTGCCTATAACGACAGTATGGCTGCCGGGGCGTTAACCACTCTCAAGGATAACGGCATTGCCGTGCCGCAGCATCTCTCGCTGATTGGTTTTGATGACATTCCCATTTCCCGTTACACCGATCCGCAGTTGACTACCGTGCGCTATCCCATTATGTCGATGGCGAAATTGGCTACCGAACTGGCGCTACAAGGGGCGGCAGGGAAACTCGATAGCGAGGCCAGCCACTGCTTTATGCCCACGCTGGTGCGGCGCCATTCGGTGACGCAAAAGCAAAGTGTGGGGCCGATCACTAACTGAATCTATTAGCTGATGTAACCGCTTTCAATCTGTGAGTAAATTCACAGTATATTAACATTCAGCTGTTTATGATGGCAGCGTTGACCAGTCCGAACCAGACTGTACAGGTGATGTTTTAAAATATCATCTTAAACAATAGGTTAGGCACTTGATGAAGCCGTTTTTCTGGAGCGTTACCCTACACGGAAGACAGAATTAACGTTGTGAATATCGTTGTGCGGTAACCCTAATGTAACAACTCCCGCCAGCTATCTTCACGCCAAAAAAAACGATGCAAAATAATAAAACCGGAGATTCCATGAATAAGAAGGTCTTAGCTCTGTCCGCCGTCATGGCTGGCATGCTTTTTGGCGCCGCAGCGCATGCCGCGGATACCCGTATCGGCGTTACGATCTACAAGTATGACGACAACTTCATGTCCGTTGTGCGTAAAGCGATCGAAAAAGACGGCAAATCTGCGCCGGACGTGCAACTGCTGATGAATGACTCGCAGAACGATCAGTCCAAACAGAACGATCAGATCGACGTGCTGCTGGCGAAAGGGGTGAAGGCGCTGGCCATCAACCTGGTTGACCCGGCGGCGGCGGGTACGGTTATCGACAAAGCGCGTGGGCAAAATGTGCCGGTGGTGTTCTTTAACAAAGAGCCATCGCGCAAGGCGCTGGATAGCTACGATAAAGCCTATTATGTGGGTACCGACTCCAAAGAATCCGGGATTATCCAGGGCGATCTTATCGCCAAACACTGGAAAGCGAATCCAAACTGGGATCTGAACAAAGATGGTCAGATTCAGTTTGTTCTGTTGAAAGGCGAGCCGGGCCACCCGGATGCCGAAGCGCGTACTTCCTACGTTATCAAAGAGCTGAATGAAAAAGGTCTTAAAACTCAGCAACTGGCGTTAGATACCGCCATGTGGGATACCGCGCAAGCGAAAGATAAAATGGACGCCTGGCTCTCCGGCCCGAACGCCAACAAAATCGAAGTGGTCATCGCGAACAACGATGCGATGGCGATGGGCGCGGTAGAAGCGCTGAAAGCGCATAACAAGAGCAGCATTCCGGTGTTCGGCGTCGATGCCCTGCCTGAAGCGCTGGCGCTGGTGAAATCCGGCGCGATGGCCGGTACCGTGCTGAACGACGCCAACAACCAGGCCAAAGCGACCTTCGATCTGGCGAAGAACCTGGCTGACGGCAAAGAGCCCGCTGCTGGCACCAACTGGAAAATTGAGAATAAGATTGTCCGCGTACCGTACGTAGGCGTAGATAAAGACAACCTCAGCCAGTTTATCGGTAAATAAGTTCTTCATGCATTGCGGGCGCGCTCGCGCGCCCGATTATTCCTGATACCGAAGCCGATTTTGCTGCGATATAACTTATCGTCGCGGATCGGCACGAACGCAGCCAGGTATAACTATGGTCAGCAATAATAGCGTACAGTCGGGCGAATATTTGTTGGAAATGAGTGACATCAACAAATCTTTCCCCGGCGTTAAAGCTCTTGATAATGTCAACCTGAAGGTTCGTCCGCACTCTATCCATGCATTAATGGGTGAGAATGGCGCGGGTAAATCGACATTATTAAAATGCTTATTTGGAATCTATCAAAAAGATTCCGGCAGTATTCTTTTTCAGGGAAAAGAAATCGATTTCCATTCGGCGAAAGAAGCGTTGGAAAACGGTATTTCTATGGTGCACCAGGAATTAAACCTGGTACTTCAACGTTCGGTCATGGACAACATGTGGCTGGGACGTTACCCCACCAAAGGCATGTTTGTCGATCAGGATAAAATGTATCGCGATACCAAAGCGATATTTGATGAACTCGATATTGATATTGATCCGCGCGCTCGCGTGGGGACTTTATCGGTATCGCAGATGCAGATGATTGAAATTGCCAAAGCATTCTCCTATGACGCGAAAATCGTCATTATGGATGAGCCTACCTCATCGCTGACAGAAAAAGAGGTCAATCACCTGTTTAAAATAATCCGCAAGCTGAAAGAGCGTGGCTGCGGTATTGTTTATATCTCCCATAAAATGGAGGAGATATTTCAGCTATGCGATGAGATTACGATCCTGCGCGATGGTCAGTGGATTGCCACCCAGCCGCTGGAGGGGCTGGATATGGATAAGATCATCGCGATGATGGTTGGCCGTTCGCTGAACCAGCGTTTTCCGGATAAACAAAACAAACCGGGCGAAGTAATCCTTGAAGTTCGTAACCTGACCTCGCTGCGCCAGCCGTCAATTCGCGATGTCTCATTCGATCTGCATAAAGGTGAAATCCTCGGCATTGCCGGACTGGTGGGCGCTAAACGTACCGATATTGTTGAAACGCTGTTTGGCATCCGCGAAAAGGCCAGCGGCACAATTACCCTGCATGGCAAAAAAATTAATAACCATAGCGCTAACGAGGCGATAAACCACGGCTTTGCGCTGGTGACCGAAGAGCGTCGCTCGACGGGAATTTATGCTTACCTCGATATTGGTTTTAACTCGCTGATATCAAATATCAAGAAGTATAAAAACAAGGTCGGTCTGCTGGATAATTCGCGGATGAAAAGCGACACCCAATGGGTTATCGATTCCATGCGGGTTAAAACCCCAGGCCATCAAACGCAAATCGGTTCGCTGTCCGGCGGGAATCAGCAGAAGGTTATTATCGGTCGTTGGTTATTAACCCAACCGGAAATATTAATGCTTGATGAACCGACCCGCGGGATTGACGTCGGGGCCAAATTCGAAATTTATCAGCTGATTGCCGAACTGGCCAAAAAAGATAAGGGCATCATTATTATCTCTTCTGAAATGCCGGAGCTGCTGGGAATTACCGACCGTATACTGGTTATGAGCAACGGGCTGGTTGCCGGAATTGTTGAGACCAAAACCACGACGCAAAATGAAATTCTGCGTCTTGCATCATTGCACCTTTGAGATCAGGGGCTTTCCATGAGTGCGTTAAATAAAAAGAGTTTCCTCACTTACCTGAAAGAGGGTGGGATTTACGTTGTACTTTTGGTCTTACTGGCCATTATTATTTTCCAGGACCCGACCTTCTTAAGTCTGTTGAACTTAAGTAACATCCTGACGCAATCCTCGGTACGTATTATCATCGCGCTCGGCGTCGCCGGGCTGATTGTCACCCAGGGGACCGACCTTTCCGCCGGACGTCAGGTGGGTCTGGCGGCGGTGGTAGCGGCTACCATGCTGCAGGCGGTGGATAACGCCAACAAGGTGTTCCCGGAGATGGCGACCATGCCGATTCCGTTGGTGATTCTGCTGGTCTGCGCGATCGGCGCGGTGATTGGCTTGATTAACGGTATCGTCATTGCCTATCTCAACGTGACGCCGTTTATCACTACCCTGGGGACGATGATTATCGTTTACGGTATCAACTCCCTGTACTACGACTTTGTCGGCGCGTCGCCGATTTCCGGTTTCGACAGCCACTTCTCGCAGTTTGCCCAGGGCTTTGTCGCTTTAGGTTCATTCCGCCTGTCGTACATCACTTTCTACGCGCTGATCGCTATCTTCTTCGTGTGGATCCTGTGGAATAAAACCCGTTTCGGTAAAAACATCTTCGCTATCGGCGGCAACCCGGAAGCGGCGCGTGTCTCCGGCGTTAACGTGGCGCTGAACCTGCTGATGATTTATGCCCTGTCCGGGGTGTTTTACGCCTTCGGCGGGCTGCTGGAAGCCGGACGTATCGGTTCGGCGACCAACAACCTCGGCTTTATGTACGAACTGGATGCGATTGCCGCCTGCGTGGTGGGGGGCGTTTCCTTCAGCGGCGGCGTGGGTACGGTTTTCGGCGTGGTGACCGGGGTCATTATTTTTACCGTCATCAACTATGGTCTGACCTACATTGGCGTCAATCCATACTGGCAGTACATTATTAAAGGGGCGATTATCATCTTCGCTGTGGCGCTGGATTCACTGAAGTACGCGCGTAAGAAATAAGATTGAACATATAAAAAACCCGCGCCTGGCGCGGGTTTTTTATGCCTGAAATTCGATAAAACGACGGCGGCTATTTTTCTTTCTGTAGCTCCAGTAACTGCTCGGGCGTGACCGCCGGGTAGGATTGCGCATCCTCCGGAACTTCATGCTGCTGCGCCGGAATGGGGATCAGCGGCCCGAGGAAACGCGGTTCGCGTTTGAAGATATAGAGATCCGCCAGCGCGCCAAACCGGGCGCCAAACTCGCGCAGACGTACGGTCCACATATCCTTCGGCGAAGGCACCGCATAGCACTGCGCCTGAATCCCCATATGCAGGGCGATAAACAGCGCGCGTTCGCAATGGAAGCGCTGGGTGATAATAATAAAATCATTGGTATCGAACACTTTGCGGGTGCGCACGATCGAATCGAGGGTACGGAAACCGGCATAGTCCAGCACGATATCCGCCGGATCGACGCCGGCTTTAATCAGATCGCGGCGCATGGTCATCGGTTCGTTATAGCTTTGCAAGGCGTTGTCACCGCTCAACAGCAGATAATTAACCTTACCGCTATTGTAGGCGTTGAGCGCGCCCTGGATCCGATAACGATAATACTGATTGATCACGCCGGTGCGATAATATTTGGCAGTGCCCAACACCACGCCCACCTGGCGGTAGGGGAGATCCTGCAGCTCATCGTAAATATAGGGCGCGGTTTTCCAGCTCATCCAGCGGTCAAGACCCAGCACGGTCAACAGCAGCAGGCCGAGCAGGACTAACAGGCTGTATAACACACGCTTTAACATGAACTTGACTCAATGGTGGACGAGGGAAGCTTCAGGCTACTTTACCCGCCGGGTAAGCGCAAGAAACCATCGTTTAATTGCGGGGATTTTCAGCAATATGGCAGATTACCGAATCCAGGCCGGAGAAGCCAAAGGCGCATCCGGCAATCTGCTCAGGCTATCAGGCTAATTAACCTAACAGCACGCGGTCGATATTCTGACAGCCCAACGCTTTCAGGGTCGCGACGGTCGCATCCCACTGGATAAGCGATGCATCGGCTTTCTCGGCCAACAGCGCGCGCTGGATATCCGGATAGTCGTAACCGTTAAGGCTCAGCAGGTTCAGCGCGCCCTGTAGCGGCGGTAGCGTCGGATTGAACGCCGCGTTTTCCGCATAACTGCCGCAGAAAATGGTGCCGTCTTTCAGCTCCAGCGCCACGCCGGAAGGGGAGTTGCTGTACGGCGCGTGGCAGCGGTTCGCCGCCTGAATAGCCGCCTGCGTGAGCGCATCGCCGCTGAGAGGGAAGCCGTGATCCTGCTCATCCATCAACAGAGTTTTGATTTCCAGGTCTTTCGGGCCAAAGGCGTCCGGCAGATAGTGCTGCAGGGAGTGCGCTTCGCGACCCGGCAGATGAATGCGCAGCGCCAGACCGCTATTCAGTTCATTCATAAACTGGCGGCAGTGGCCGCAAGGCGTGTAGTTGACGGTAATGGCGCGCAGGGATTTTTCGCCGCGTAGCCAGGCGTGGCTGATGGCGCTCTGTTCCGCGTGGACGGTCTGTTGCATGGTGGCGCCGAGGAATTCCATGTTGCCGCCGAAGTACCAGCGACCGCTCACGCCGCGGGCGATAGCGCCAACGTTAAAGTGAGAAAGATCGGCGCGGGCGCAGGCGGCAGCAAGCGGCAGTAGCGCAAAGGCCAGCGCGTCTTCATCCAAACCTGTTGCTTGTTGTAGCGTCGCTACCTGATCGGCTTCGAGCAGCGCCGGGAAGTGCGGGTCTGCGAGCATCGGGGCGATGGCCGCCTGCAGGTCTGCCGCCAGATTAGTCAAAGCAGCTTGAAAACGAGAGTGCATAGCGTTGCCTCATAACAATGTAATGGGAAGCTAGTGTACGGGCCCGCACGGGACCCATATGTGACATAAGTCTCATTGTTTATGCAACGCTAATTTGTTGCATTTATAAATGTGATGCAAATCACAATTATCCGACAACAGCGACGATCACCGGGAACAGAAAAGGCGCGACCAGCGAGGTAATAATTCCGCACAGTACCAGCGCCAGCGAGCTAAACGCCCCTTCCTGGTAGTCCAGTTCGGCGCAACGCGCGGTGCCGAGGGCGTGCGAGGCGGTACCCATCGACAGGCCGCGGGATGCTTTGGTATGAATACGCATGGCGTTAAGCAGCGTATGGCCGAACACCGCGCCGAGGATCCCAACGAAAATGACGCACACGGCGCTAATCGCTGGAATACCGCCAATACTGCCGCTGACCGCCATGGCAATTGGCGTGGTGACGGATTTTGGCATGATGGAAGCGGCGATTTGCGGGGTGGCGCCCATCAGCAGAGCGACGGTGGTACCGGTGATCATCGCCACGCAGCTACCGATAAAGCAGATGGTGATGATGGATTTCCAACGCGCGCGGATCTGGTGCAGTTGTTCATATAGCGGAAAGGCCAGCGCAACCACCGCCGGCTGCAGCAGATCGTTAAGGATTTTGCTGCCGGCAAAATAGCGTTCATAAGAAATACCGGTGACCAGCAGGAAAGGAATAATGACCACCATGGCGACCAGCAGCGGGTTGAGCAGCGGAAATTTAAACCGCGCCGCCAGCTTGCGGGCAAGGAAAAAGACAATCAGCGTTAACGGTAGCGACCACCACATTTCATGGATCATTTTTTACTTCCTTTTTGCCCGATGATTTTGCGTTCACCGTGGACCAGATGCGAGCTCCAGCTCACCACCAAAAAGACTAATAAAGTACTGACGGCGCAGGACACCGCCACCGGGCCCAGCTGCGCGCGCAGTAAATCCCAGTACTGCATTACGCCAACACCGATAGGCACGAACAGCAGCGCCATGTAGCGAATCAGAATGTTGCAGCCGGGGTTGACCCACTGCGGCGGCATAATTTGCAGCGCCAGCAGCACGAACAAAATCAGCATGCCGATAATGCTGCCGGGGATCGTGATGGGCAGTAGCCCGGCGATAAAAATGCCTGCATACAAGCAGGCGTAAATCAGGACGAAAGCTCGCACGTACTGCCAGATAATATTCAGCGACTTACTCATGGTAATAACCCTTGATGAACTGCCATTCATCATACAATTAAACCCTGAAATGTGCTACCGATCACATCATGAATTCTAGGCATCGTCAGCATAGAAAATGGGAACAGCGGCCTTATTCTGCGAGGTAGTGCAGAAAACGAGTGAGCGCCAGCGATGGTACTTCGCTTTTGCGCCAGAACACCCCAACGCTACCTTTTTGTTCAATACGCGGCAAATTCAGAATCGTCAGCTGCCGATGTTCGGCGTAATGCTGCGCCAGCCGCAAAGAAAGAATAGAGATCATATCGCTGCTTTGCAGCAAATTGCTGGTGACATTCATTGAGGCTGACTCGATAGTATTCTCCGGCAGCATGACGCCGTTATCGACCAGCGCGTTATCAATGCTCTGACGAATGGGCGTGCCGGTAGGCCAGACTATCCAGCGCCAGACGGCGAGATCCGCCCAGCTCAGACGCGGCATGCTAGCCAGCGGATGGTCGGGACGGGCGACGAAGCACACCGGTTCGGTATAGAGCACACGATAGTTGAGCGGCAGTTCCAGCGCGCGGCCGCCAACACGTCCGACGACCACATCGACCACGCCGGAGAGCAGGTCGTGCAGCAGCGGGGTCATCACTTTTTCTTCGATATTCAGATGCAGGGTCGGCATCTCTTTAAGCAGGGCGAGGATCGCCTGCGCCACGCAGTCTGTCGCCACGGGAGAGCAGCCGATCATCAGGCTGCCGACCAGTCCACCTTGCTTAAAGCGCTCGATCTCGTACTGCGAGCGCGACATATCGTTGATTAGCCGCTGGGCGTGCTGAAGCAGCAGTTTGCCGCCTTCCGAAGGGCGCAGGCCCTTACTGTGGCGCTCAAAGAGCGGCATGCCGACTTCTTCTTCAAATTGCGTCAGCCACTTAGAGAGCGCGGGCTGGGTAATATTCATCATTTTCGCGACCTGCGTGAGATTGCCTTGCTCACCCAGCGCCACCAGCATTTTCAAATGCTGCAGCTTCAACTTTTGCGTCCAGTTCGCCATCAGCCGATAACCTCCAGGTTATGTCTATGCCCGAAAAGCCATTGTACATTTCATCGCCATGGTTACAAAATCGCAACATAAAAGAAATAAATACAACATCTACCCTGACCTGCACTGAGGCATCATTATGGCTCAACGACGTGAACTACAGACGTTACTTAACGCAGCGCCGGTTGGCGCCCTGCAGTGGCGTGTGATTATCTGCTGTTTTCTGGTGGTGATGCTTGATGGATTTGACACCGCCGCCATTGGCTTTATCGCTCCCGATATCCGTGTTCACTGGCAATTGAGCGCCAGCGACCTCGCGCCGCTGTTTGGCGCCGGACTATTGGGATTGACCGCCGGGGCGCTGCTCTGCGGCCCGCTTTCCGACCGTTTCGGTCGTAAACGGGTGATTGAGTTTTGCGTGGCGCTGTTTGGCCTGTTTAGTCTGCTCTCCGCATTCTCGACGAATCTAGAGATGCTGGTTTTTCTGCGTTTCCTCACCGGTCTGGGATTAGGCGGGGCGATGCCCAACACCATCACCATGACTTCGGAATATCTGCCCGCCCGCCGCCGCGGCGCGTTAGTTACCCTGATGTTCTGCGGCTTCACGCTCGGTTCGGCGCTGGGCGGCGTGGTGAGCGCCCAACTGGTGGCGCATATCGGCTGGCACGGCATTCTGGCCTTAGGCGGGATCCTGCCGCTGCTGCTGGCCGTCGCGCTGCTGTGGGCGCTGCCGGAATCGCCGCGCTGGCAGGTTCGTCGCGGGCTGCCGCAGGCGACCATCGCCAGAACCGTCAGCGCTATCACCGGCGAGCGCTATCCCGAGACCCATTTCTGGCTCGACGAACCGGCAGCCGGGCCGAAAGGCAGCATTAGCCAGCTGTTTGCCGGCCGACAACTGGCGATCACCTTGATGCTCTGGGTGGTGTTCTTTATGAGCCTGCTGATTATCTATTTGCTCTCCAGCTGGATGCCGACGCTGCTTAACCATCGTGGTATCGATTTACAGCACGCTTCGTGGGTGACCGCCGCGTTTCAGGTGGGCGGCACGCTCGGCGCACTGTTGCTCGGCATCCTGATGGACCGTTTCAATCCCTTCTTTGTGCTGGCGCTAAGTTATTGCCTGGGCGCGTTGTGCATCGTGATGATCGGTTTAAGCGAAAACGGTTTGTGGCTGATGGCGCTGGCGATTTTCGGCACCGGAATTGGCGTGAGTGGTTCGCAGGTGGGCCTGAATGCGCTGACCGCCACGCTTTACCCAACCCAGAGCCGCGCGACCGGGGTCAGTTGGTCCAACGCCATCGGCCGCTGCGGCGCCATCGTTGGTTCGCTCTCCGGCGGCATGATGATGGCGATGAATTTCTCTTTCGACACGCTGTTTTACGTTATAGCGGTACCGGCGGCGATCGGCGCGGTGATGCTCATCATGCTGATGCTGGCGGTTCGCCGTCCTGGATCTGTACCCGACGCGCTGCCCTCTGCGGGTGTCGCGAATAAATAAGGAGAACAATAATGACCCTATCTACTCCGCAATCGAACCGCGAACGCCAGCAGTTCTACCAGCATATTGCCGGGCAGAATCTGACCCCGCTGTGGGAATCGTTGCACCATCTGGTGCCGCAAACGCCGAATGCCAACTGCGCCCCGGCGTACTGGAACTATCAGGAAATTCGCCCGCTGCTGCTGGAAAGCGGGCAGTTAATCGGCGCTAAAGAGGCGGTGCGTCGGGTACTGGTGCTGGAGAACCCGCAGCTGCGCGGCCAGTCGTCCATTACCGCGTCGCTGTATGCCGGCCTGCAGCTCATCATGCCGGGCGAGGTGGCGCCGAGCCACCGTCACAATCAGTCGGCGCTGCGCTTTATCGTGGAAGGCCACGGCGCGTTCACCGCCGTCGACGGCGAGCGCACGCCAATGCGCCCCGGCGATTTTATTCTGACTCCGCAGTGGCGCTGGCACGATCACGGCAATCCTGGCGATGAACCGGTGGTCTGGCTCGATGGTCTCGATTTACCGCTGGTCAACTATCTCGGCTGCGGATTTGCTGAAGATTATCCGCAGGAGCAGCAGCCGGTGACGCGTAAAGAGGGCGATTACCTGCCGCGCTATGCTGCCAATATGCTGCCGCTGCGCCATCAGGTGGGAAATTCCTCGCCGATTTTTAACTACCGCTACGACCGTAGCCGCGAGGCGCTGCACGACCTGACCCATCTTGGCGAGGCTGACGAATGGGACGGCTACAAGATGCGCTACGTCAACCCGGTCACCGGCGGCTATCCGATGCCCTCAATGGGCGCTTTCCTGCAACTGTTGCCGAAAGGGTTCCGGTCGCGGGTGGCGAAAACCACCGATAGCACCATCTACCACGTAGTAGAAGGTAGCGGCCAGGTGACGATTGGCGAACAAACCTTTGCATTCCAGGCGAAAGACATCTTCGTGGCGCCAACCTGGCACGGCGTATCGTTCAACGCCAGCGAAGAGTGCGTGTTATTCAGCTTCTCGGACCGTCCGGTACAGGAGGCCTTAGGCCTGTTCCGCGAAGCGCGTTATTAATAAGAAGGAAAACCATCATGACTCAATACGTTTTTGCTCCCCAGGCGCCGATTAGTATCCCGGTTGTTGGCAGCGATGAGCAGTTCCCGGTACGCCGCGTTTACTGCGTTGGCCGTAACTATGCCGCCCACGCTCGTGAAATGGGCTTCGATCCGGATCGCGAACCACCTTTCTTCTTTTGTAAACCGGCGGATGCGGTTGTGCCGGTGGCGGCTGGCGAAACGCTGGATCTGCCGTATCCGGCGCAGACCGACAACTATCACTACGAGATTGAGCTGGTGGTCGCCATCGGCAAGGCGGGACGCGACATCCCGCTGGAGCAGGCGCAGGAATATATCTGGGGCTATGCCACCGGACTCGATATGACCCGCCGCGACCGCCAGATGGAGATGCGCCAGATGGGGCGCCCGTGGGAGATAGGTAAAGCGTTCGATCTTTCCGCTCCTGTCGCGCCGCTGCATAAAGCCGCCGAGGCGCGCGAGGTGAATCAGGCCGGAATCTGGCTGCAGGTGAATGGTGAAGATCATCAACGTAGCGATATACGCCACCTCATCTGGTCGGTAAATGAAACTATCAGCTATCTCTCGGGCTTTTTTGAACTACAGCCCGGCGATCTGATTTTCACCGGCACGCCGGAGGGCGTCGGCGCGGTGGTAAAGGGGGATGTGATTACCGGCAACGTTGACGGACTGACGCCTATCGCCGTTCGCGTGGTGTGAGGTGAACAATGAAGCTGTACAGTTTTTTTAATAGCTCTGCCTCATATCGGGTGCGCATCGCGCTGGCCCTCAAGGGCATCGATTATCAGAGCGTTGGGGTGAATATCCGCATCGGGGCGCAGAATGCGCTGGAGTACCGGCGGCTCAATCCGGTTGGGCTGGTGCCGACGCTTATCACCGATGACGGTGAATCGCTGGGTCAGTCGCTGGCGATTGTTGACTGGCTTGACCGCCACTACCCACAAATGCCGCTGCTGCCGCAGGAGGATCCCGCGCGGATGCGGGTGCTGGAGATGGTCTACGCCATCGCCTGCGATATTCATCCGATTAATAACATGCGGGTCTTGCGCTACCTTAGCGATGAGTTGAAGGTCAGCGAAGCGGACAAAAAACGCTGGTATGCCCACTGGATCCAGCAGGGGCTGAGCGCGCTGGAGCAACTGCTGCGACAATCGAAATCCGGCGCTTTCTGCATCGGTGATAGACCAACGCTCGCCGACTGTTGTCTGGTGCCGCAATGGGCCAACGCACAGCGGATGGGGTGTGATTTGAGCCATTATCCGCGCTGCCAGGCGGTTTACGACGCCTGTACCCGGCTACCGGCCTTTATTGCCGCCGCGCCGGAAAATCAACAAGACAAAATTCCGGCCTAGGGAGGAGGGAAAATGGCGAAAGTGACGCGAGCAATTATCGTTGGCGGCGGCATTGGCGGCGCGGCGACGGCGCTCTCTCTGGCGCGCCAGGGGATCAAAGTGATGCTGCTGGAAAAGGCGCATGAAATCGGTGAAATCGGCGCCGGTATTCAGCTGGGGCCGAATGCGTTTTCAGCACTGGATAGCCTCGGCGTCGGCGAAGTGGCGCGCCAGCGCGCGGTGTTTACTGACCATATCACGATGATGGATGCGGTGAATGGGGAAGAGGTAGTGCGTATCGAGACCGGGCAGGCCTTCCGTGACCATTTCGGCGGCCCGTATGCGGTGATCCATCGGGTGGACATTCACGCCACCGTCTGGGAAGCCGCGCTGACCCATCCCGGCGTGGAATACCGGACTTCAACTCAGGTGGTGGATATCCGCCAGACCGCCGATGACGTGACGGTCTTTGATGACAAAGGCAACAGCTGGACCGCCGATATTCTGCTGGGCTGCGACGGCGTGAAGTCAGTGGTGCGCCAGAGTCTGCTCGGCGATGCGCCGCGGGTCACCGGCCACGTGGTGTACCGCGCGGTGATCGAGGCGGCCGACATGCCGGAAGACCTGCGTATTAACGCGCCGGTACTGTGGGCCGGGCCGCATTGTCATTTGGTGCATTATCCGCTGCGCGGCGGCAAACAGTACAACCTTGTGGTCACCTTCCATAGCCGCGAAAGCGAAGAGTGGGGCGTGCGCGACGGTAGTAAAGAAGAGGTGCTCTCTTACTTTAAAGGGATTCATCCGCGCCCGCGGCAGATGCTCGACAAGCCGACTTCCTGGCGCCGCTGGTCCACCGCCGACCGCGAGCCGGTTGCAAAGTGGGGCAACGATCGCATTACCCTGGTTGGGGATGCCGCCCATCCGGTAGCGCAATATATGGCGCAGGGCGCCTGCATGGCGCTGGAAGATGCGGTAACGATAGGTAAAGCGCTGCAGCAGTGCGACGGCGACGCCGCTCGCGCCTTCGCGCTGTACGAGTCGGTGCGTATTCCGCGTACCGCGCGAATTGTCTGGTCAACCCGTGAAATGGGGCGGATTTATCACGCGGCGGGGGTCGAACGTCAGGTACGTAATCTTCTCTGGAAGGGCAAAGCGCAGGATGAATTTTACCGCGGTATCGAGTGGCTTTACGGCTGGAAAGAGGATAACTGCCTCGAACCACGCTAAGGTCTGGTATTGAGGTCTTTCCACCGACGCACAGAGGCGCTACCATAGCGCCTCTTTTTTTTCCGGGTAACGATATGCGTGTATTACTGGCGCCAATGGAAGGCGTGCTCGATTCGCTGGTGCGCGAGCTGCTGACCGAGGTTAACGATTACGATCTGTGCATCACCGAATTTCTGCGCGTGGTGGACCAGCTGCTGCCGGTAAAATCGTTCTATAGACTGTGCCCGGAACTGCACCATCAAAGTCGCACTCCGTCCGGCACCCGGGTGCGCGTGCAATTGTTGGGGCAATACCCGCAATGGCTGGCGGAAAACGCCGCCCGCGCGGTGGAGCTTGGCTCTTGGGGCGTGGATTTAAACTGCGGCTGTCCATCGAAACTGGTGAACGGCAGCGGCGGCGGTGCGACGTTATTGAAAGATCCCGAGCTTATCTATCGCGGGGCGAAAGCCATGCGCGAAGCGGTTCCCGATCACCTGCCGGTGACGGTGAAAGTTCGCCTCGGCTGGGACAGCGGCGAACGGCGCTTTGAAATCGCCGACGCGGTACAGCAGGCGGGCGCCAGCGAGCTGGTGGTGCATGGCCGCACGAAAGAGGATGGTTACAAAGCTGAACGTATCAACTGGCAGGCCATCGGAGAAATCCGCCAGCGCCTGACTATTCCGGTGGTTGCCAACGGCGAAATCTGGGACTGGCAAAGCGCGCAGGAGTGCATGGCCGTCACCGGCTGTGATTCAGTGATGATTGGCCGCGGCGCGCTCAACGTGCCGAATCTCAGCCGGGTAATTAAATACAATGAACCGCGTATGCCGTGGCCGCAGGTGGTTGAGTTACTCAAAAAATATACCCAGCTGGAAAAGCAGGGGGATACCGGTTTATATCACGTGGCGCGCATTAAGCAGTGGCTGGGCTATTTACGCAAAGAATACACGGAAGCGCTTGGCCTCTTTAATGAAATTCGCACCTTGCAAACCTCAGCAGAGATAGCGAACGCCATTGCACGTTATTAGATAAGGCGGTGTTATTCCGTACGCACTTTATTAATTAGCACTCATCCTTGCACGATGCGACGCGAGTTGTATCACGTTTTTATTCCTTCGCGCTTGAGTCGCCACAAGAAGTTGATACAGTGCAATAGTTGGATTGCTACTGCTTCGGCAGGCGAAACCTGATTACCTGGCATTTGTCGGGGGTCAGGTTTTTTTGTTTCTGGGGTTCATATGCTAATCGCCAAAGTACTTAATAATAACGTGGTGGTAGTGGTCAACGAGCAGCAGCGCGAACAGGTGGTGATGGGGCGAGGGCTGGCCTTTCAAAAGCGCGTGGGCGACTCGTTGGACGAAAGTAAAATTGAAAAAGTCTTCGCCTTACAAAGCGATGAACTGGTTGGCCGCTTAGGCGAATTACTCAGTCAGATACCGTTAGAAGTGATGACCACCTGCGATCGTATCATCGACCTGGCCCGCGGGCGGTTGGGAAAGTTACAGGAAAGTTTGTACATCACATTAACTGACCACTGTCACTTTGCCATCGAGCGGCAGAAAAACGGCGTCGCGATTCGCAACGTGCTGCTATGGGAGATTAAACGGCTGTATCCGAAGGAGTTCGAACTGGGTCAGGAGGCGAGGGCCATCATCGCCCGCCGGCTGGGCGTCGAGCTTGCCGAGGATGAAGCCGGGTTTATCGCTTTGCATCTGGTGACGGCGCAGCTCAACAGCGAAATGCCGGAAGTGATGCACGTGACGCGGGTGATGCAGGAGATCCTGCAACTGGTGAAGTATCAGCTGCAGCTTAACTATGACGAAGAGTCGCTCAGCTACCAGCGCTTTGTGACCCACCTGAAGTTTTTCGCCCAGCGCATGTTAACGCGAACGGTAGTGCAGGATGACGACGTCACGCTGCACAGCGCGGTGAAAGATAACTACGCCAAAGCGTGGAAGTGCGCGGAAACGGTGGCGAAGCACTTGCAAAAGAATTATCAACGGGCGCTGACCACCGAAGAGATTATGTTTCTTGCCATTCATATTGAACGGGTAAGAAAAGAGGGGCGTTAATTCCCCCACAAAACTGGATTGTTACTGCATGATGCAGGCAAAACCTGAGCGCGACGCCAACCGGCGTGGTTCTCGGGTTTTTTTATTTTTAATACTCAGTCGCCGGTTGTCTGTGGGCAGCGGCAGTAAGGAAAAGAGCATGGAATATAAAGCACTCGCGCAGGATATTCTTCACCGCGTCGGCGGCAAAGAGAATATTGTGAGTCTGGTTCACTGCGCGACACGTCTGCGTTTCAAATTGAAGGATAATGCGAAGGCCGATGCCGAAGGGCTGAAGGCGAACCCCGGTGTGATCATGGTGGTAGAAAGCGGCGGCCAGTTTCAGGTGGTCATCGGTAACCATGTTCACGATGTCTGGCTGGCAGTGCGCCAGCAGGCGGGGTTAAGCGACGACAGCGAACCGGTGCCGCAGGAGAAAGCGGCGAAAAGCTCGGTATTAAGTCAACTCATCGACATCATCTCCGGCATCTTTACCCCTTTTATTGGCGTGATGGCGGCGACGGGTCTGCTGAAAGGTCTGCTGGCGCTGGCGCTAACCTGCGGATGGCTCACGCCGCAGCAGGGGACCTATAAAATCTGGTTTGCCGCCAGCGATGCGCTGTTCTTTTTCTTCCCGCTGTTTCTTGGCTACACCGCCGGCAAAAAGTTTGGCGGCAACCCGTTTATCTCAATGGTGATCGGCGGGGCATTAACCCACCCGCTGATGATTCAGGCCTTTGAAGCCAGTCAGACGGGGGCGCCCGTGGAGCACTTCCTCGGTATACCGGTGACCTATATCAATTATAGCTCCTCGGTGATCCCGATTATCCTCGCCTCCTGGGTCTGCTGCTGGCTGGAACGGAAGAGTAACGCGGTGCTGCCGTCCGCGATGAAGAACTTTTTTACTCCGGCAATCTGCCTGGCGGTGGTAGTGCCGCTGACCTTTCTGGTGATAGGCCCGCTGGCGACCTGGCTGAGCCACATGATTGCCAATGGCTATCAGGTTATCTACGTTTTTGCCCCATGGCTGGCAGGCGCAGTGCTGGGCGCGCTATGGCAGGTATGCGTTATTTTCGGCCTGCACTGGGGGCTGATACCGTTGATGATCAATAACATGACCGTGTTGGGGCATGATTCTATGCTGCCAATTATTCTGCCGGCGGTGATAGCCCAGGTGGGCGCCGTGCTGGGGATACTGCTGGCCACGCGCGATTCGCGTCAGCGGATGCTGGCCGGTTCCGCGTTTTCCGCTGGGCTGTTTGGCATCACGGAGCCTGCCATTTATGGCCTGACGCTGCCGTTACGTCGCCCGTTTATCTTCGGGTGTATCGCCGGCGCGATTGGCGGCGCGATCACCGCCTTCAGTAATAGCTACGCCTATTCCTTTGGGGTGCCGAACATTTTCTTTCCGGCGCAGATGATTCCGCCCGGCGGTATTGATTTTAGCGTGTGGGGCGGATTAATCGGCACCGGTGTGGCTTTCATTCTCGCCTGCGTATTGACCTTCTTCGCCGGCATGCCGCGCAGCCAGGCAGAACAGACGGTCGTCATCGCGTCTGCGGCGGAAAACGATATTCTGGCGCCGATGTCCGGCAGCGTGCTGGCCCTCGACCAGGTGCCGGATAGCACCTTCGCCAGCGGTCTGCTGGGTAAAGGCGTGGCCATTATTCCAGCGGTGGGCAAGGTCATTGCCCCGTTTTCTGGCGAGGTCGCCTCGCTGTTTCAGACTAAACACGCTATCGGCCTGCTGAGCGACAGCGGCATTGAGCTACTGATCCACGTCGGCATTGATACCGTCAAACTCGACGGCGTACCGTTTACCGCCCATGTCAAAGAGGGGGATAAAGTTCAGGCCGGCGATTTGCTGCTGGAGTTCGACCGTCAGGCTATTCTGGACGCCGGTTACGACCTGGCGACCCCGATTATTATCAGCAACAGCGATGATTACCGTAGCGTTGAGATTGTGTCCGCGAGCGTCGTGGATGCCGGCCAGCCGCTGTTGTCCGTCAGCCATTAATTACAGGAGAGAGCGATGAAAACATTCCCACAGGGCTTTTTATGGGGCGGCGCCACCGCGGCAAATCAGGTCGAAGGCGCATATCTGGAAGATGGCAAAGGTTTATCCACCTCCGACGTGCAGCCGCAAGGGGTATTCGGCGACGTCGTGGAGCGCGTCGCGGGCGACAGCGGTATTAAAGATGTGGCGATCGATTTTTACCATCGTTACCCGCAGGATATCGCGCTGTTTGCTGAGATGGGCTTCAACTGTCTGCGGGTCTCGATCGCCTGGACGCGTATCTTCCCGAATGGCGATGACGCCGAGCCGAACGAAGCCGGGCTGGCCTTCTACGACAAGCTTTTTGCCGAGATGGCCGCGCACAACATCACTCCGCTGGTGACGCTATCGCACTACGAGATGCCGTGGGCGCTGGTGAAAAACTATGGCGGCTGGGGCAGCCGCGAGGTGATTGGCTTTTTCGAGCGCTACGCCCGGACGGTATTTAGCCGCTATAAAAATCAGGTCAAACTGTGGCTCACTTTTAACGAAATTAATATGTCGCTGCATGCGCCGATGACCGGCGTCGGCCTGCCGGCCGGTAGCAGCAAAGGCGAAGTTTATCAGGCTATCCACCATCAGCTGGTGGCCAGCGCGCTGGCGGTCAAAGCCTGTCATGAACTGGTACCGCAAGGGAAGATTGGCAATATGCTGCTCGGCGGGCTGATGTATCCGCTGAGCTGCAAGCCGGAAGATGTCTTTGAAACGCTGCAGCAAAACCGCAGCTGGCAGTTCTTTGGCGACGTGCAGTGCCGTGGCGCCTATCCGGGCTACATGCAGCGCTATTTCCGCGAAAACGATATTACGCTGACCATCACCGATGGCGACCGGGAAGCGCTGAAAGAGACCGTCGATTTTATCTCCTTTAGCTACTATATGACCGGCTGCGTCACCGCCGATGAAGCGCTGAACCAGCAGGCGCGCGGTAACATTCTCAGCATGGTGCCGAATCCGCATCTGGCAAGCTCGGAGTGGGGCTGGCAGATAGATCCGCTGGGGCTGCGTACCCTGTTGAACGTACTGTGGGACCGCTATCAGAAGCCGTTGTTTATCGTTGAAAATGGTCTGGGGGCGAAAGATAAAATCGAAGCCGACGGCAGCATCAACGATGACTATCGCATCAGCTATCTCAACGATCATCTGGTGCAGGCGCGCGAAGCCATTGCTGACGGCGTTGAACTGATGGGCTTTACCAGTTGGGGGCCAATCGATCTGGTTAGCGCGTCGAAGGCCGAGATGTCCAAGCGCTACGGTTTTATCTATGTCGATCGTGACGATCGCGGGCAGGGAACGCTTGAACGGCGTAAGAAGAAAAGCTTTGCCTGGTATCAGGCGGTGATTGCCAGCAACGGCGGTAGCCTGCAGGAATAAGCTGTTCGGCGGCCCGGTTGATCCGGGCCGCATGCCGTTTAAGCCGGTTTACCGGCGCGCAGTAAAAAGATCATCGGACGCTCTTTCTCTTCCTCCAGCGCCGGTTGGGCGGCGATTTGCTCGGCGCTCGGGCCCCATTCATCAAGCTGCTCCAGCACAAAACCGGCGGCGATGAGCGCGTTAATCCAGCTTGAGAGTTTGCGATGCTGTTTAATCACCCCCTCGGCAAACCAGTTGCTGATACGTTCGCCTTCCTGCTGATAGTGGCTCACCGGCCAGCGTTTCCGCCCCTGTTCATCTACCTGCCAGCCCTGCTGCAGCGGCGCGGTATAGATGGGATGTTCGGCGGAGAAGACCAGCGTACCGCCGGGAACCAGCGCCTGATAGAGCGTGGCGAACAGCGGGGCGACATCCGGCAGGTAATGCAGCGCCAGCGAACTGTAGACCAGATCGCAGCTCTCGGCGGGCAGCGTCAGGGTTTGCAGGTCGGCGCAGCGATATTCGATAGTTTCGCCGGTGGTCATCTCCCGTGCGCGCTCCAGCATCCGGTTGGAGAGATCGAAACCGATTATCTGTTTTGCCCCCTGTTGCTGCGCCCAGCGGCAAAACCAGCCGTATCCGCAGCCGAGATCGACTACTCGCAGGCCGTCTAACGCTGGCAGCAGGCGCTGAATTGCCGGCCACTCCGGCGCGCCGTCAAGCCCCTTCACCGAACGATCAAGGGTGGCGTAACCGGCAAAGAAACCGGGATCGTCATAAATGTTCTGACTCATTGCAACTCCAATAATAACTTTGTTTATTTTTAGCTGACTCATTGTCAATGCACACGCTTTACTTAACGAACGCCATTCAATTAATTTATGATGACCAACCTTTATAAGTAACCCGACCTGAAGAATGAACCTTACACTGAGCAAAAGCGTGCTGGCGGCACTGCCACTGGCCATCGCGCTGGCTGGCTGCGCGCCATCCCATAACATTGGCGGCCCTTTAAAGCAGCAAACCCCGGCATCTCATGTTTCTATGGATCTTCCCGCCGCCGTAAAAAATGGCTGGCCGCACACCGACTGGTGGAAAGACTACCACGATGCCCAGCTGGATAATCTGATTCAGCGCGCGTTAGCCAATGCCCCGGACATGCAAATTGCCGCGCAGCGCATCAAACTGGCCGAAGCGCAGGCGCGAATGTCGCAGGCGAATCTTGGTCCGGAGATGGATTTCTCCGCCGATATCGAACGGCAGAAAATGTCCGCGGAAGGCCTGATGGGACCGTTCGCTACCGATACCGACGGCAACACCGGGCCCTGGTACACCAATGGTACCTTTGGCCTGACTGCCGGTTGGGATCTGGATCTGTGGGGGAAAAACCGTGCGTTGGTGAAAGCGCGTATCGGCGAAGTGAAAGCCCAGGTCGCCGAGCAGGCGCAGACCCGCGAGCTGCTGGCCAGCAGCGTGGCGCGCCTGTACTGGCAGTGGCAGACCGAAGCAGCGGTGAAAACGGTGCTGCAGCAGGTCAAAAGCGAACAGAATAATATTGTTAGCGTCGATACCGCGCTCTATCAGCGTGGTATCACCAACTCTGCCGAAGGGGCGGAGAACGACATTAACGTCAGCAAAACCGATCAGCAGCTGGCCGACGTGGCGGGTAATATGAAAGAGATTGAAGCGCGGCTGATGGCGTTAACCAACAGCCAGAGCCAGTCGCTCAATCTGCGAGCGGCGCCGCTGCCCGCAGTCAGCGCGCAAATGCCGAGCGAACTGGGTTATGAACTGCTGGCCCGCCGTCCGGATCTGCAGGAAGCTCACTGGTATATTGAATCCTCGCTGAGCGAAATTGATGCGGCGAAAGCGGCGTTTTATCCGGATATCAACCTGATGGCGTTCCTGCAACAGGATGCGCTGCATTTAAGCGATCTGTTCCGCCATTCGGCGCAGCAGATGGGCGTCACCGCCGGGCTGACGCTGCCTATCTTTGATAGCGGCAGGCTGAATGCCAATCTCGACATCGCCAGCGCGCAGAACGGCCTGTCGATCGCTAAATACAACAAAGCCGTGGTCGATGCGGTGAACCAGGTAGCGAAAACCGCAAGCCAGGTAGAGACGCTGATGGAGAAAAACCAGCAGCAGCAGCAGGTGGAGAAAGACGCGCAGCGGGTGGTCAATCTCGCCCAGGCGCGGATGAATGCGGGAATCTTATCCGGTTCCCGCGTGAGCATGGCGAAGCTGCCTGCGCTACAGGAGCGAATCACCGCACTGCGTCTGCACGGCCAATGGCTGGATGCCAGCATTCAGCTGACTTCCGCACTGGGCGGCGGTTATCACCAGACGACAAAATTACGGCATCAATAGCGGCGCGCGGCGCCGCTATTGATTATCATCCTCTGTATCTTCCTCTTTTCTTTTCGCTTCCCGGCGTTTCAGCCACAGATGAACCCCGACCACCAGCGCCACTACGAGGATCAGCCAGATCCAGTGTTTAACGTGCTGATCGAGATGGTGCAGCCACGGGCCGATCGCTTCGCCGCCAAGATAGCCAAGGGTAGTAAAAATCAGCGCCCAAACGATGGCGCCAAAAATATTCAGCGGTAGAAATATTTTTGGCGGCAAGCGGCTGGCGCCGATCAAGACCGGGCCGATAACCCGAAAGCCGTACATAAAGCGGGTGCCGATAACGAACAGATAGGGATGGCGCTGAATCAGGCGCTGCGCTTTACGGATGCGCGCCTTTTGCCGCGAGAAGCGGCGCAGTAGCTTACCGCCGAACTGACGTCCAAGGAAATACAACAGCTGATCGCCGATCATGCCGCCTAAGGCCACGGCGATGACCACCAAAGGAAACTTCAATAGACCCTGATGTGCCGCCACGCCGCCAAGGATGGTGATGGTTTCACCTTCTGCGATGCTGCCAATAACCAGCGCCGCGTAGCCGTATTGGGAAATCAGGTGATTGATATCCATATAAACATAAACTCCTACTCTTACCAGTCCCTTAATCATACACCCTGATGATTAAAACGCGCTGAAGCGGATTTTTATCGCTGTACACAAAATAATCTACAGAGTGAATTATACTTGGATCAGTGCTGTACGAAGCCGTGACAAGGGGGACGCTATGAACCATGTCTGGGGACTCTTCGCTTATCCTAATCAAGAGATGAGCGTGATCAAGAGTGAAAATGAGACCGTTTCGCACCACTACACGCACCATGTGCTGGTGATGGCGGCGGTTCCGGTTATCTGCGCCTTTATCGGTACGACGCAGCTCGGCTGGAACTTCGGCGACGGTACGGTGATTAAGCTCTCGCTGATGACCGGGTTGGTATTAGCGGTACTGTTTTACGCCGTGATGTTAGCGGGGGTGGCGGTGATGGGGCGGGTGATCTGGTGGATGGCCAGAAGCTATCCGCAGCAGCCGTCGCTGAAACGCTGTATGGTCTTTGCCGGCTACGTCGCGACGCCGCTATTTTTAAGCGGGATCGTGGCGCTCTATCCGCTGGTATGGCTGTGCGCGCTGATAGGCACCATCGCGCTGTTTTACACCGGTTATCTGTTGTATCTGGGTATTCCGACCTTCCTGAGTATTAATAAGGAAGAGGGGCTCAGCTTCGCCAGCTCAACCCTGGCTATCGGGGTGCTGGTGCTGGAAGTGCTGCTGGCGATCACCGTCGTGCTGTGGGGCTACGGGTATCGACTCTTCTAATCAAATGCATTGCCGGCAGAAATGAATAATTATGTCGGCAATGCAGCATTTACTCACGATTCTTATTGGCCTCAGGGCGTTATGACGCGGTATGATGGCGTTTGCCAGCGGCGTAGCTCACTTTACGCCGCGGCGTACGTTCTATAACGTGCAAAAATACTTTTCAGAATGCCCATGATGCCGAATTTTCGAATTTCTTTGCTCAGCCTGACTTTGCTGCTGGCTGTGCCTTTTGCGCCCCAGGCGATAGCAAAAACCACTGCGGTAACCGCCGCTTCACAGCCGGACATCGCTTCCGGTAGCGCGATGATCGTCGATCTGGCGACCAAGAAAATCATTTACGCCAGCCAGCCCGATTTGGTGCGCCCGATGGCGTCTATTACCAAAGTGATGACCGCTATGGTAGTGCTGGATGCGCATTTACCGCTGGACGAAATGCTGACCGTTGATATCAGCCAGACGCCGGAGATGAAAGGTATCTATTCCCGCGTACGACTTAACAGCCAAATCAGCCGCCGCAATATGCTGCTGCTGGCGCTGATGTCTTCGGAAAACCGTGCCGCCGCCAGCCTGGCGCACCACTATCCTGGCGGTTATAACGCTTTTATCCGCGCGATGAACGCCAAAGCGCAGGCGCTGGGTATGACCCATACACGCTATGTTGAGCCGACCGGCCTGTCGGTGCATAACGTCTCCACGGCGCGCGATCTGACTAAGCTGCTGATCGCCAGCGAACAATATCCGCTGATCGGCCAGCTAAGCACCACCAAAGAAGATACCGCCACCTTTGCGCATCCGGCGTATACTTTGCCGTTCCGCAATACCAACCATCTGGTGTATCGCGATAACTGGAATATTCAGCTGACCAAAACCGGCTTTACCAACGCCGCCGGCCACTGCCTGATTATGCGCACGGTGATTAATCAACGCCCGGTGGCGCTGGTGGTAATGGACGCGTTTGGCAAATATACCCACTTCGCCGACGCCAGCCGGTTACGGACCTGGATTGAAACCGGTAAGGTGATGCCGGTTCCGGCGTCCGCATTGAGCTATAAAAAGCAGCGTGAAGCGCAGATGGCGGAAGCGATGCTGAAAGGCGGCACGCAGACCGCGCAGAACGATTAATTTGTCCTTCCCCCGGATTGCGCCGCAATCCGGGAATTTTGATATCACTCCGGTAACGTCCAGTCGCCATCGCCAAGCTGGCGCTGCATGATTAGGGTATCGCGCCAGTCGCCCATCTTATAGCCGACGCTACGCAGCTGTCCGGCAACGGTAAAGCCAAATTTCTTATGGATGGCAATCGAGCCGGCGTTGTTATGTCCGTCGCCGATAATCGCCAGCATCTGCCGCCACGGCCCCTGTTCACATTGCGCGATGAGGCGCGTCAGCAGCGCGCTGCCGATGCCGCGCCCGCCCATGCCGGACTCAACGTAAATCGACTCTTCCAGCGTATAGCGGTACGCCGGGCGAGGGCGGTAAAAGGTGGCGTAGCAGTAGCCGACAATGGTGCCGCGCCACAGCGCGACCAGCCACGGAAGCCCGTTATCGCGCACGGTTTTGATTCGCTTGCGCATTTCGTCGACGGTAGGCGGGATCTCTTCAAATGAGGCGCGGCCGTTAAGCACGTGCCAGACGTACAGCGCGGCAATCGCATGCGCGTCATCAGGCAACGCTTCGCGGATCTCTAAGTCGGCGTCTTGTAACTTATCCTTGGCGGACATGGGGGCTCCTCAAGCTAATTGGCCGGAGAGTCTTTTTCTCCGGCATGCAGCGTAATACAGAAGCCCCGCGGCTGAACAGTCCTGGTTGACGATTATTGTGCTTGCGTCGGCTTCTGCGTCTCGCCCCAGTATTTTTGTTTGCTGGTTTTGCCGATCCCCGGATTCATGCTGTTGGTGGGATCGTTCTGGCGATAGAAGCGTTTTAAACTCTCCGCCGCTTCATACAGATGCCCGACGTTGTGCTCCGCCGGGTACTGCGCGCCGCGCGCTTTCAACAGATCCAGCATTTTTTCCTTCAGTTCGTGCGCGTCGACCCCTTTCTTCACGATGTAATCCTGGTGGAAGACGTGACACATAAAGTGGCCATAGTAGAGCTTGTAGACTAACTGGCTGTCGATTTCCGCCGGCAGATGTTCGAACCATTCGGTGTCATTGCGGCGCAGGGCGATGTCCAGCGCCAGAATATCTTCCACTTCGTCGGCATGTACCGCCTGATAGCGGATCGCCGCGCCGGCGGCGGCGAAGCGGTGCAGGAATGCCTTGCTGCCTTCTTCCGCGGTACAGACAAAGAAATCGCCTTCGGCCTGCTGGAAGTACTCCGTAAGCCACTTTTGCGCTTCTTCAATGCCGTCGCCGGCCATTTTCAGCAGCAGATGATGTTCGTACTTATCGCGCCAGGTTTTCATACGCTCCGGCAGATGCGCCGGGAAAGCGTGACCGAGCTTCTGCATAAAGCGGTCGGTGAAGTGCGGCTTGAACAGGGAGACTTTTTCCAGCATCGCGTCGGTGCGCCCCTTCATGGTGAAGAAGAACGGCATTTTGTCGGTGCCGAGCTTATCGATCATCAGGAAAGTGTCTTTGCCATATTTTTCGGCGATATCGTAAATATCGCGGTGCATATATTCACCGGCCACCGGCAGATTATTGAATTCAGCGAGGATGTGGCGGCGGATTTCGGTGAGCACTTCCGGCTGATTGGTGCCGATATAGAACACCTGCTGGCGCTTTTCCGCCGGAAAAGTATCGAGACGGACGGCGAAGACCGCCAGCTTGCCGGCGCAGCCGGAGGATTCGAACAGGCGGTCCGGGTCGGCGTTATAGCGAGCCGGGGTATCGGCGTTGACGTCGCGCACGCGGGTGACGTAATCGTGATCGTGGGCGTGGCGGCCATCGTGCTGCACGTCGGCATCGTTGATACGGTCATCGTCGAGGCGGCTCAGGATTTGCTCCGGCGTTGAACCAAGATCGATTCCCAGATGGTTGACTAATTTCAGTTTGCCGTCGGCGTCAATCTGCGCGAACAGCGACATTTCGGTATAGGCCGGTCCGCGTTGCACCAGCGATCCGCCGGAGTTGTTACAGATACCGCCGATGACGGATGCGCCGATGCAGGAAGAGCCGATCACCGAGTGCGGTTCGCGGCCCAGCGGTTTTAGCGCTTTTTCCAGTGAATAGAGGGTGGTGCCAGGGTAGGCCAGCACCTGCTCACCCTTATCCAGCAGGTGCAGCTTATCCAGACGCAGCGTGCTGATAATGACGATTTCGCGATCGTAATCATTGCCGCTTGGGGTGGAGCCTTCGGTGAGGCCGGTATTCGCCGCCTGCATCAGGATAATTTTGTCAGCCTGGACGCAGGCGCTGAGCACTCGCCATAATTCAAGCAGGGTACCGGGGAACACCACCGCCAGCGCATCGCCGTGGCCGGAGCGGAAACCTTTCCGGTAACGCTGGGTTTTCGCCGGATCGGTTAACAGATGCGAGGAGCCAACCAGCCGCGCCAGTTCCGCCAAAAAGGGAGGGTTATTTATTGTTGTTGCAGATGACATGATTCACTCCTTGTGGGCACAGAAAAGCTATATCGCTGTTAGCATACCGCTTTGTATGACAATTTGGTGTATGAATGTTTCTATAAATCAGATAAGAACCTTAGCATTCTACGGGCGCGTTGTTTATATATATGGCAAACTGCGGTTTTTGCTGCGTTTTCGCTGGGCTATTAGCACCGAATCAAAGAGGGATACATAATAATGAAATGGTTGTGTACTGTTGGCGTCGCCGTGAGCCTGGCGCTGCAACCCGCGCTGGCGGATGAACTGTTTGGTAACCATCCGCTGACGCCTGAGGCGCGAGATGCGTTTGTTAGCGAACTGCTGAAAAAAATGACGGTCGATGAAAAAATCGGTCAGCTGCGCCTAATCAGCGTCGGTCCGGATAACCCGAAAGAGGCGATCCGGGAAATGATCAAAGACGGTCAGGTAGGGGCGATTTTTAATACCGTGACCCGGCCTGATATCCGCGTGATGCAGGATCAGGTGATGCAGCTAAGCCGCCTGAAGATCCCGCTGTTTTTCGCCTACGATGTGCTGCACGGCCAGCGTACCGTCTTCCCGATAAGCCTCGGCCTGGCCTCCTCTTTTAATCTCGACGCGGTGAATACCGTCGGACGTATCTCGGCCTATGAAGCGGCTGACGATGGTCTCAATATGACCTGGGCGCCGATGGTCGACGTCTCTCGCGACCCGCGCTGGGGCCGCGCCTCCGAAGGTTTTGGCGAGGATACTTACCTGACCACCGTGATGGGTAAAGCGATGGTGGAGTCGATGCAGGGTAAGAGCCCGGCAGACCGCTATTCGGTGATGACCAGCGTTAAACACTTCGCCGCCTACGGCGCGGTTGAAGGCGGCAAAGAGTACAACACCGTCGATATGAGCCCGCAGCGCCTGTTCAACGACTATATGCCGCCGTATAAAGCCGGTCTTGATGCCGGCAGCGGCGCGGTGATGGTGGCGCTAAACTCGCTCAACGGTACCCCGGCCACTTCCGATTCCTGGCTGCTGAAAGACGTCCTGCGTGACCAGTGGGGCTTCAAAGGCATCACCGTTTCCGACCATGGCGCCATCAAAGAGTTGATTAAACACGGTGTCGCCTCCGACCCGGAAGACGCGGTGCGCATCGCGCTGAAGTCCGGTATCAACATGAGCATGAGCGATGAGTACTACAGCAAATATCTGCCGGGGCTGGTGAAATCCGGTAAGGTGACGATGGCCGAACTGGATGACGCTACCCGCCACGTGCTCAACGTCAAGTATGATATGGGGCTGTTCAACGATCCGTACAGCCATCTGGGGCCGAAAGCATCCGACCCGCAGGACACCAACGCCGAAAGCCGTCTGCATCGTAAAGAGGCGCGTGAAGTGGCGCGAGAAAGCCTGGTGCTGCTGAAAAATCGTCTCGATACGCTGCCGCTGAAAAAATCCGGCACGATCGCCGTAGTAGGCGCGCTGGCGGATAGCAAGCGCGACATGATGGGCAGCTGGTCGGCGGCGGGCGTGGCCGACCAGTCGGTCACCGTGCTGACCGGCATCAAAGAAGCGCTGGGCGATAAAGGCAAAGTGATTTATGCCAAAGGTGCTAACGTTACCGACGATAAAGGCATTGTCGATTTCCTTAACCTGTATGAGAAAGCGGTGCAGGTCGATCCGCGCTCGCCGCAGGAGATGATCGATGAAGCCGTGGCGGCGGCGAAACAGTCCGACGTGGTTGTTGCGGTAGTGGGTGAAGCGCAGGGCATGGCGCATGAGGCTTCCAGCCGGACCGATATCACCCTGCCGCAAAGCCAACGCGATCTGATTAGCGCGCTGAAAGCGACCGGTAAGCCGCTGGTGCTGGTGCTGATGAACGGGCGTCCGCTGGCGCTGGTGAAAGAGGATCAGCAGGCGGATGCGCTGCTGGAGACCTGGTTTGCCGGTACTGAAGGCGGCCATGCAATCGCCGATGTGCTGTTTGGCGATTACAACCCTTCCGGTAAGCTGCCGATGTCCTTCCCGCGTTCGGTGGGGCAGATCCCGACCTACTACAGCCACCTGAATACCGGCCGTCCGTATAATCCGGAAAAACCCAATAAATACACCTCGCGTTATTTTGATCAAGCGAATGGCCCGTTGTATCCATTTGGTTATGGCCTGAGCTTCACCACCTTCAGCGTTTCGGATGTTAAAATGTCGGCGCCAACGATGCCGCGCGACGGCAGCGTGACCGCCAGCGTGCAGGTGACCAACACCGGCAAGCGCGAAGGGGCGACGGTGATCCAGCTTTATTTGCAGGACGTGACCGCGTCGATGAGCCGGCCGGTGAAAATGCTGCGCGGCTTTAAGAAGGTGAATCTCAAGCCGGGTGAGACGCAAACCGTCAGCTTCCCGATTGATGTTGAAGCGCTGAAATTCTGGAACCAGCAGATGAAATACGTTGCTGAACCGGGCAAATTCAACGTCTTTATTGGGGTGGATTCCGCCCGCGTTAAGCAGAGCGAATTTGAGTTGCTGTAATCGATAGCCCTGTCAAAGGGGATAAACCGGGTATTACTCCTGAAAGGCCGATTAATCGGCTTTTTTTTTCGTTCGCCGGCCAAATGGACTACGCTTTTCTCTTAAGCTTCTGTAAACGGAGCGCAAAAGAAGAGAAGGAAGCAGGATGATGGCAACGAAATGGTCAGGCGCGTTGGCGCTAGTGGCGCTGGTCAGCCTGCCGCTGCAGGCGGCGGAACCGGTGAAAGTGGGCTCGAAAATCGATACGGAAGGGGCGCTGCTCGGCAATATCATTTTGCAGGTACTGGAAAGCCACGGCGTGAAAACGGTCAATAAAGTCCAGCTTGGCACCATGCCGGTGGTTCGCGGAGCGATTACCGCCGGTGAGCTGGATATCTATCCGGAATACACCGGCAACGGGGCTTTCTTCTTTAAAGATGAAAATGACCCGGCGTGGAAAAACGCCAAACAGGGCTATGAAAAAGTTAAAAAGCTGGACGCGGAAAAAAACAAGCTGATCTGGCTGACCCCAGCTCCCGCCAATAATACCTGGACTATCGCGGTGCGACAGGAAGTGGCGGAGCAAAATCATCTTGCTTCATTGGCCGATCTTAGCGCCTATCTACAGAAGGGCGGCGATTTTAAACTGGCGGCTTCCGCGGAGTTTATCGAGCGCGCCGATGCTCTCCCGGCGTTCGAAAAAGCCTATGGCTTTAAGCTCAATCAGAATCAGCTGTTGTCGCTGGCGGGCGGCGATACCGCGGTGACCATTAAAGCGGCGGCGCAGCAAACCTCCGGCGTAAACGCGGCGATGGCCTATGGCACCGATGGCCCGGTAGCGGCTTTGGGGCTGCAAACCCTGAGCGATCCAAAAGGCGTACAGCCTATTTACGCCCCGACGCCGGTTGTGCGTGAAGCGGTGCTGAAGGCGTATCCGCAGATGGCGCAGTGGCTGGAACCGGTGTTTGCCAGCCTCGATGAAAAAACGTTGCAGAAATTAAACGCCAGCATTGCCGTTGAAGGGCGAGACGCGAAGAGCGTAGCCGCCGATTACCTGCAACAAAAAGGGCTGCTGAAGTAAATACGAGTGACTATTCGTTGTTATAACCGCGTGGCGCTGCTGCTCACGCTACTGCTGTTGGCCGTGACGGCGCTGCCATTCGTCACTTATGCCCCTAATCGTCTGCTTTCCGGTGAAGCGCGCTGGCTATGGACGCAGATGCCGTGGCTGGCGGCGGCGCAGCTGGCGGGCGCGCTGCTGCTGTTGTTATTGTGCTGGATCCCAGGCCGTCTGGCGCTGCTCGGTAGCCTGCTTATTGCCGATTTGCTCCTGCCACTACTAATGTGGGGCGCCGGAGACATCGCGCTACAGCTGGTGCAACAGGGCTCCCCGCTGGCGCGTACCTCTCCCGGAAGCGGATTATGGCTTTCGCTGGCGCTATGTCTGCTACTCGCCAGCGATACTATCCGCCGCCTGACTCCGCACGCTTTATGGCGTTGGCTACTGAATGCGCAGCTTTGGCTGCTACCGTGCCTGCTGCTGTGGCATGGGGCGCTCGATCAACTCTCTTTGTTGAAAGAATATGCTAACCGTGAGGATGTCTTTAATGACGCGCTGCGTCAGCACCTGTGGTTGTTGTTCGGGACGTTGCTGCCCGGATTGTTATTGGGTCTATCGATAGGCTTCGCCCTCTGGCGGCGACCGCACTGGCAGGCGCCAGTATTTACCTTCCTTAATGTGATTCAAACTATTCCCTCGGTGGCGCTCTTCGGTTTGTTGATCGCGCCGTTGGCCGGGTTGACGCGCCATTTTCCGCTACTGGGCAAAATTGGCATTTCCGGAACCGGCCTGGCTCCGGCGCTAATCGCACTGGTGCTGTATGCGTTATTGCCGCTGGTACGCGGGGTGGTGACCGGGCTGCAACAGGTACCGCGCGAGACGCTGGAAAGCGCAACCGCAATGGGAATGAACGACTCCCAGCGTTTTCGCCAGGTTCAGTTACCGTTGGCGCTGCCGGTCCTGTTGCGCAGCCTGCGGGTGGTCAGCGTACAGACTGTCGGTATGGCGGTGGTAGCGGCGTTGATAGGCGCGGGCGGCTTCGGCGCTTTGGTGTTTCAGGGGCTCCTCAGCAGCGCGCTGGATTTGGTGCTGCTGGGCGTCATTCCGACGATTGCGTTGGCGGTAGTCGTGGATGCCGTGTTTGCACTGTGGAGCGCGTTACTAAAAGGAGAAACGCATGATTGAGTTCGACGGGGTGAATAAAGCCTTTGCCGGGCAACCCGCGGTGAAAGATCTCAACCTGCATCTGCGCGAGGGGGCGTTTTCGGTGCTGATTGGTACTTCCGGCTCCGGAAAATCAACCACCTTGAAGATGATTAACCAACTGGTGGAACAGGATAGCGGAGTGATACGTTTCGCCGGCGAGGATATCCGTCGACAGCCATTGCTGGCGCTGCGCCGCCGTATGGGGTACGCCATTCAGTCAATTGGCCTGTTTCCACACTGGACAGTGGCGCAAAATATCGCCACCGTGCCGCAGTTGCAAAAGTGGCCGCGCGCAAAAATTACCGAGCGGGTTGATGAATTGATGGCGTTATTAGGCCTGGAGCCTCTACTACGCGATCGCTACCCGCATCAGCTTTCCGGGGGCCAGCAGCAGCGCGTCGGCGTGGCGCGGGCGCTGGCGGCCAACCCGGAGGTTCTGTTAATGGATGAGCCGTTCGGCGCGCTGGATCCGGTGACCCGCGAAGCGCTGCAGCAGGAGATGCTGCGCATTCATCGTCTGTTTGGGCGCACGATTGTGCTCGTCACCCATGATATCGATGAAGCGCTACGCCTGGCGGATCATCTGGTGCTGATGGACGGCGGCGAAGTGGTGCAGCAGGGAGAGCCGTTACAGATGTTGCTGGAGCCAAAGAACGCCTTTGTAGAAACCTTCTTTGGCCGCAGTGAACTAGGGGTGCGGCTGCTCTCGCTACGCGGCGTCGGGGATTATCTACGCCGGGATGAGCGGCTGGCGGGCGATGCGCTAAACGTCTCAATGACGTTGCGCGAGGCGTTGTCGCAGTTTGTCGCTCATCGTCGCGACGTTTTGCCGGTGGTTGATGAACAGGGCGAAGCGTGCGGTACGTTGCACTTTGCTGATTTGTTACGTGAGGGAGGTGGGGCGTGAAGGCGCTTCGCGATCCGCTGCTGTGGTTGGTGGCGCTGTTTATCGCGCTGCTGCTGGTGTTGCCCCATAGCGCGCCGCTGTTTAGCTGGCTATTTCCGGAACTGCCGCGCCCGGTTTATCAGCAGGAGAGTTTTCTGGCGCTGACGCTGGCGCATTTTTGGCTGGTGGCGTTATCAAGCCTTGTCGCAACGGTTATCGGTATCGGGGCCGGGGTTATCGTCACCCGGCCCGCCGGACGAGAGTTTCGTCCACTGGTGGAGACCATTGCCGCCATGGGACAGACATTTCCGCCGGTGGCGGTACTGGCGATTGCGGTACCGGTGATGGGCTTCGGCTGGCAACCGGCGCTTATCGCGCTGGCGCTGTACGGAATATTGCCCGTGCTGCAGGGGACGTTGGCTGGATTAAGTTCGATATCGCCTGGGGTATTGAACATTGCCGAGGGGATGGGGATGAGCGGCTGGCAGCGGTTGTGCAAAGTGGAGCTGCCGCTGGCGGCCCCGGTCATGCTGGCCGGGATCCGCACTTCGGTCATCGTCAATATTGGTACGGCAACCATTGCCTCAACGGTGGGCGCCAACACGCTCGGCACGCCAATTATTATCGGCCTCAGCGGCTTTAATACCGCTTACGTGCTGCAGGGGGCGCTGCTGGTAGCGCTGGCGGCGATCATCATCGATCGCTTTTTCGAACGGCTAAACCAGTGGGTCAGCCGACACCACCGCGAACAATAAACGAGTAACCCGCTAGCATCACGCCGCCGATCCCGCCGATGGCCATGCATAAGAAGAGGGTAATGACCGCGATTTTCGCAGGCTTCATGATAGGCTCCTTTTGTTAACGGAGGGATTATACGGTGAAGCGCTGGTGTTAACGAAACATTAATTGCTATTTAGCCAGATCAGGTTTTCCCGCTGTTCCCAATCGCGAAGCTGTGCTGCCTGTGGACTACCTGGCGGTGTGGGGCACCACACCAGTAGGGTGCTGTCGGGAAACAGTTGCGGACGGATCTGGTTCAGGGAATGTGCGACAACGTCGACCCGCCAACCTTGCTCGCAGGCTTTCCAGCCCTCCAGCCACAGTCGGGTGGTGTCATCGGTATTCCAGCCAACCACCACCGCGTGATGGCCGGGGCGTTTCCAGGCATGGGCGAGACATTGGGCGATATGATTGATCAAGATGCCGTCGAGCAGGCTGCGCAGCGCCAGTAGCGTTGGCTGCGGGCTTAACAGGCGGTGGCGGAGCGGATTAATCAGGTAATGGACCAGCGTTTGCGCGGAATAGCTGTGGCTGCGCTCTTTTAGCCATAGGCGCAAGCGTTGGTAATGACCTTCCTGTAGAAAACCGAGCAATATCTCCTGCTGTTCGCGCCAGCCGTCTTCAGCATCCTCTTCGCGGTCAGGTAGCAGGTTTTTTACCTTGCTGACCTGTACGCCGGCATCAATCCAGCGCTTAATTTCGCGAATACGCTCAATTTCATTGTCATTGAATAATCGATGACCGCCATCGGTGCGCTGCGGTTTAATAAGTTCATAACGTCGCTGCCAGGCTCGCAGCGTCACGGGATTGATATCACAAAGCTGAGCCACTTCGCCTATCGTATACAGCGCCATTTTCCCCTCCCGCCGTGTTCTCCTGATTTAACTGTAGAAGGGGTTTATCAATTGTTCATTTTTTGCGCTTTCTGGCGCTAATGAGACGATGGGAAGTGTGATCGTCACCATGATTTATCATTTTCTTGTATCGCTTCAAAGAAAGTTATAGGCGGTCAGTGTATGTTACGCGCTTTCAAAGGTTGTGTGGTTTGCGGGTATGTACGAGTTCGATCTGGTATTGCTGCTGCTCCAGCAGATGTGCGTGTTTCTGGTCATCGCCTGGCTGATGAGTAAAACGCGGCTGTTCATTCCCCTGATGCAGGTCACCGTGCGTTTGCCGCATAAATTGCTGTGCTATGTCACCTTCTCGATTTTTTGCATTATGGGGACCTATTTCGGTCTGCATATCGAAGATTCTATTGCAAATACCCGCGCTATTGGCGCAGTGATGGGCGGCCTGCTCGGCGGTCCGGTGGTCGGCGGGTTGGTCGGCCTGACCGGGGGCTTGCATCGTTATTCGCTGGGCGGAATGACGGCGTTAAGCTGTATGGTGTCGACCATTGTCGAAGGGCTGCTCGGTGGTCTGGTGCACAGCATTCTAATCAGGCGCGGCCGCCCGGATAAAGTGTTCAGCCCGCTTACCGCCGGGGCGATTACCTTTTTCGCTGAACTGGTACAGATGCTGATAATCCTGCTCATTGCGCGACCCTTTCAGGATGCGCTGCACCTGGTACAGAGTATTGCCGCGCCGATGATGGTTACCAATACCGTCGGCGCCGCGCTATTTATGCGTATCCTGCTGGATAAGCGGGCGATGTTTGAAAAATACACGTCGGCTTTTTCCGCCACCGCGCTGAAAGTGGCGGCCTCTACCGAGGGGATCCTGCGTCAGGGATTCAACGAAGAGAATAGTATGAAGGTGGCTCAGGTGCTGATTCAGGAACTGGATATCGGTGCTGTAGCCATTACCGACCGCGAGCGGCTGCTGGCGTTTACCGGCATCGGCGATGACCACCATCTACCAGGTAAGCCGATCTCATCATCCTATACGCAAAGGGCGATTGATACCGGCGAAGTGGTTTATGCCGACGGCAACGAGGTGCCGTACCGCTGTTCAATTCACCCTGGATGCAAACTGGGCTCGACGCTGGTCATTCCGCTGCGCGGTGAGAATCAACGGGTTATTGGCACCATTAAGCTATATGAAGCGAAAAACCGCTTGTTCAGCTCGATTAACCGTACGCTGGGGGAGGGGATCGCCCAGCTACTGTCGGCGCAGATCCTTGCCGGGCAGTATGAACGGCAGAAGGCGTTGCTGACCCAGTCGGAAATTAAACTGCTGCACGCGCAGGTTAACCCGCACTTTCTGTTCAACGCCCTGAACACGCTGAAGGCAGTGATTCGCCGCGATAGCGATCAGGCCGGACAACTGGTGCAGTATCTATCAACCTTCTTTCGCAAAAATCTGAAGCGACCAACGGAGATCGTCACCCTGGCGGACGAAATTGAACATGTGAATGCCTATCTGCAAATTGAGAAGGCGCGATTCCAGGATAATTTACAGATACGTATGCAGGTTCCTGCATCGCTTGAACATCTGCAGCTACCGGCGTTTACGTTACAGCCGATAGTCGAAAACGCGATCAAGCACGGCACTTCTCAGCATCTTGGCGTAGGCGAAATTACCATTCGCGCCAGTCAGCATGAGCGTTGGTTACAGCTGGATGTGGAAGATAACGCCGGGCTGTATCGGGATAACCCTAATGCCAGCGGGCTCGGAATGAGCCTGGTGGACAGAAGACTGCGTACGCGCTTCGGCGCCGACTGCGGAATTAGCGTCGCTTGCGAAGCGGAACATTTTACCCGCATTACGCTGCGACTGCCTCTGGAGGAGAATGCATGCTAAAAGTTTTAATCGTCGATGATGAGCCGCTGGCGCGGGAAAATCTGCGCATTCTGCTGGAGGCGCAAAGCGATATTGATATCGTCGGCGAATGCGGCAACGCCGTCGAGGCGATTGGCGCGGTGCATAAGCTGCGTCCCGACGTGCTGTTTCTGGACATTCAAATGCCGCGCATCAGTGGGTTGGAGATGGTTGGTATGCTCGATCCAGAGCATCGCCCTTATATCGTCTTTTTAACCGCCTTCGATGAATATGCGGTGAAGGCCTTTGAAGAGCACGCCTTTGATTATCTGCTCAAGCCGATCGAAAACGCCCGGCTGGAGAAAACCCTGAGCCGCCTGCGCCAGGAGCGCAGCCTGCAGGATGTATCCCTGTTGGATGATGCCCGGCAGGCGCTGAAGTACATTCCCTGCACCGGTCACAGCCGCATCTGGTTGCTGCAGATGGAAGATGTGGCTTTTGTGAGTAGCCGGATGAGCGGGATTTACGTCACCGATAGCGAAGGCAAAGAAGGGTTTACCGAACTGACTTTGCGTACGCTGGAAAGCCGTACGCCGCTGTTGCGCTGCCACCGTCAATATCTCGTTAACATGGCGCATTTGAAGGAGATCCGCCTTGAGGAGAATGGGCAGGCGGAATTGTTAATGCGCGCCGGGCAAACGGTGCCGGTCAGCCGCCGCTATCTGAAAAGCCTGAAGGAGGCGATTGGGCTGTAAAAACGCGGAATCATGGTAGACTTAGCGCCAGCATTTTTCATCATGAAGGCATTATGATCAGTAACGATATTTTACGTAGCCTGCGCTACACCCTGAAAACGAATAATAACGGTCTGGTACGCATCTTTGCGCTGGCGGATGCGCCGGTGAGTGCGGAACAACTGGTACCCTGGCTGAAAAAAGAAGACGAAGAAGGGTTTGTGCGCTGCCCGGATATCGTGCTGTCGAATTTCCTCAATGGCCTGATTTACGACAAACGCGGCAAAGATGAGTCGGCGCCGCCGCTGGCGGTCGAGCGCCGGGTGAATAACAATATCGTACTGAAAAAATTGCGTATCGCCTTCTCATTGAAGACCGACGACATTCTGGCAATCCTGACTCAGCAAAAATTCCGCGTGTCGATGCCGGAAATCACCGCCATGATGCGCGCGCCGGACCACAAAAACTACCGCGAATGCGGCGATCAGTTTTTGCGCTATTTCCTGCGCGGTCTTACCGAACGCGAGCACGCCAAAGGCTAAGCGCCTGACTTGACCCGGGCCTGCGCCCGGGCCCTGCACCTCTTTACTTCTTCACCTCTTTAAAACCCTGCGATTCCAGCAATTTAGTTGACACAGATAGTGAAACAAACTGTTGTGAGCAGTCGGTGAACATCGAGCCCGGCAGTTTGCACAGCTCGCTGATTTTCGCTTTGCTAAAATCCACGGTCAGATGCTCAAGCGCATAGGAATCTTTATAGTCGATGGTCTGTTCTACGCCCTGTAGATTACGATACACGCTGCTAATCGGCTCAATAATGGCCCGCGCCTGTTCTTTATTTTCGGCGCCGATCGATTTATAGGGAATGGTGTTGTCGGCATCCTGACGCAATACTTTGTCGCCGTCATAGTGGTAGGTAAAGCTGAGTTCGACGCCGTTGGTATTCAGCGCAAAGGTTTTACTCTCTTCTTTTTTATTATCGCAGCCGGCGAGGGCCGCCAGCAGAACAGATACGGCCAGCACGCCAGCCATCTTGCGGTTAAATTTCATCACGATTCCCTATGTTGAGTGGTATTGCGCGTCCAGAGAGGAGCAGACAGTAATGATTATTATGGCTATTGCGCGTTGTCGCAACAGAAGGCGTGAAGGGAATAAAAAAGCGCTGCCGGAGCAGCGCTTTTACGGAGGTTATTTAACCTGCTGACCCGGCTGTGCGCCGCTGTCAGGGCTTAACAGGAAGATATCTTTCCCGCCAGGGCCGGCGGCCATCACCATCCCTTCGGAGATGCCGAAGCGCATTTTACGCGGCGCCAGGTTGGCGACCATCACTGTCAGGCGGCCAATGAGCGCCTGCGGGTCCGGGTAGGCGGAGCGGATGCCGGAGAAGACGTTACGCTTCTCGCCGCCGAGATCGAGAGTCAGGCGCAGCAGCTTATCGGAACCGTCGACGAACTCGGCGTTTTCAATCAGCGCGATACGCATATCCACCTTGGCGAAATCGTCAAAGGCGATAGTTTCCTGGATCGGATCATCGGCCAGCGGGCCAGTCACCGGCGCGGCGGCGGCTTTCACTTCTTCTTTAGAGGCTTCCACCAGCGCTTCGACCTGTTTCATCTCAATGCGGTTGTACAGCGCTTTGAAGGCGTTAACCTTGTGCGCCAGCAGCGGCTGCTGGATGGCGTCCCAGCTCAGCTCGGTGTTGAGGAATGCTTCAGCGCGCGCGCTCAGCCCCGGCAGAACCGGCTTCAGCCAGGTCATCAGCACGCGGAACATGTTCAGCCCCATGGTGCAGATTGCCTGCAGATCGGCGTCGCGGCCTTCCTGTTTTGCCACCACCCACGGCGCCTGCTCGTCAACATAGCGGTTAGCGACGTCGGCCAGCGCCATAATTTCGCGGATGGCTTTACCGAACTCGCGGCTTTCCCACGCTTCGCCGATAGCGGCAGCCGCATCGGTGAAGGTTTTATACAGCGCCGGGTCAGCCAGTTCGGCGGAGAGCATCCCGTCGAAGCGCTTATTGATAAAGCCGGCGTTACGCGAAGCCAGGTTCACCACTTTGTTAACGATATCGGCGTTAACGCGCTGGATAAAGTCTTCCAGGTTCAGGTCGATATCATCAATGCGCGAAGAGAGCTTAGCGGTGTAGTAGTAGCGCAGGCTGTCGGCGTCGAAATGGTTCAGCCAGGTGCTGGCCTTGATAAAGGTACCGCGTGATTTGGACATCTTGGCGCCGTTTACCGTGACATAGCCGTGAACGAACAGGTTGGTCGGCTTACGGAAATTGCTGCCTTCCAGCATGGCCGGCCAGAACAGGCTGTGGAAGTACACGATATCTTTACCGATGAAGTGATACAGCTCGGCACTGGAATCTTTCTTCCAGTATTCATCGAAGCTGGTGGTGTCGCCGCGTTTGTCGCACAGATTCTTAAAGGAACCCATGTAACCGATCGGCGCATCCAGCCAGACGTAGAAGTATTTGCCCGGCGCGTTGGGAATTTCAAAGCCAAAGTACGGCGCGTCACGGGAAATATCCCACTGTTGCAGGCCGGATTCGAACCACTCCTGCATTTTGTTCGCCACCTGCTCCTGCAGCGCGCCGCTGCGGGTCCACGCCTGCAGCATTTCGCTAAAGGACGGCAGGTCGAAGAAGAAGTGCTCAGATTCACGCATCACCGGCGTCGCGCCGGATACTACAGATTTCGGATCGATGAGCTCAGTTGGGCTGTAGGTGGCGCCGCAGACTTCGCAGTTATCGCCGTACTGGTCCGGAGATTTACACTTCGGACAGGTGCCTTTGACGAAGCGGTCCGGCAGGAACATGCCCTTTTCCGGATCGTAGAGCTGAGAGATGGTGCGGTTTTTAATAAAACCGTTTTCTTTCAGACGGGTATAGATAAGCTCCGACAGCTCGCGGTTCTCGTCGCTGTGCGTCGAGTGATAGTTGTCGTAGCTGATATCGAAACCGGCAAAATCGGTCTGATGCTCCTGACTCATCTCGCCAATCATCTGCTCCGGGGTGATGCCAAGCTGCTGCGCTTTCAGCATAATCGGGGTGCCGTGGGCGTCGTCGGCGCAGATGAAGTTGACTTCGTGGCCGCGCATTCGCTGGTAACGGACCCAGACATCAGCCTGGATGTGCTCCAGCATGTGGCCGAGGTGGATAGAGCCGTTGGCGTACGGCAGCGCGCACGTTACCAGAATTTTTTTCGCGACTTGAGTCATAGTGGGCATTACATCTTCTGTTGTAAAAAGGGCTTTTGATGTTACCTGAAAGGCAATAATTTGGTAAGCCCAAAGCTTATTGTGGGGGAATTATTCCCTTTCAGGTAAACTTAACGGACAAGAATCAACTCACAATAACAAAGGAGTCGGGATGAGTTCGCAATCCCAGGCCAAATCCCCCGAACGTCTACGCGCGATGGTCGCCGGGACTCTGGCTAATTTCCAGCACCCAACCTTGAAACATAACCTCACCACGCTAAAGGCGCTGCACCATGTCGCCTGGCTTGACGATACCGTGCATATCGAGATCCAAATGCCGTTCGTCTGGACCCGCGCGTTTGAGGCGTTGAAGGAGCAATGCAGCGCCGAGCTGCTGCGTATCACCGGCGCGAAAGCCATCGACTGGAAGCTCTCTCACAGTATCGCCACCCTGAAGCGGGTGAAAAACCAGCCGGGTATTAATGGCGTGAAAAACATCATCGCCGTCAGTTCCGGTAAAGGCGGGGTGGGCAAATCCTCTACCGCCGTCAACCTCGCGCTGGCGCTGGCGGCGGAAGGGGCCAAAGTGGGTATCCTTGATGCCGACATCTATGGTCCGTCGATTCCGACCATGCTTGGCGCGGAAGACAGCCGCCCGACATCACCGGATGGCACCCATATGGCGCCGATTATGAAGTATGGCCTGGCGACGAACTCCATCGGATATCTGGTGACCGATGACAACGCCATGGTGTGGCGCGGCCCGATGGCCAGCAAGGCGCTGATGCAGATGCTGCAGGAGACGCTGTGGCCGGATCTGGATTACCTGGTGCTGGATATGCCGCCGGGAACTGGCGACATCCAGCTGACCCTGGCGCAGAACATTCCGGTAACCGGCGCGGTGGTGGTGACGACGCCGCAGGACATCGCGCTGATCGACGCCAAAAAAGGCATCGTGATGTTTGAGAAAGTAGAAGTGCCGGTCGTTGGGATCGTGGAAAACATGAGCATGCATATCTGCAGCAACTGTGGCCACCACGAGCCTATCTTCGGCACCGGCGGCGCCGAGAAGCTGGCGGCGAAGTACCACACTCAGTTGCTAGGCCAGTTGCCATTGCATATCACGCTGCGTGAAGATCTGGATAAAGGCACGCCGACGGTTATTGCGCGTCCGGAAAGCGAGTTTACCGATATCTACCGCCAGCTGGCGGGACGCGTGGCGGCGCAGATGTACTGGCAGGGCGAGGTTATCCCGAGCGAGATTGCCTTCCGCGCCGTTTAAGGCTGGGTGTAACGCATCAGCCAATAATCTCCGTCAGGAGACGCGCCCTGTGCTTCGAGTTTCCAGCCGTGATGCTGGTAGAAGCGCAGGGCGTTTTCATTTCGAGACAGACACTTCAGCGTACCACTGCGCTTGAATGAGCGCTGAACCTGTTCCAGCAGCAGGCTACCGACGCCTTTCCCCTGCCACTGCGGATCCACAAACAGGTTATGCAGGAAGTTGTCGATAACCCACACCGAGGCGAATCCTGCCAGCACATCGCCGCATTCGGCGACCCATAGCTGTGCGTCTTGCACCACGGCATCAAAATCTTCCAGCCGCCATTGATCGCCGTTAAGCCATGTCCATGAGGCAAGACGCGCGTCAAGAAACAGCTGACGCAGGCGAGGGTAGTCGCTGGCGCGACCGGGGCGAATGCGCAATTGCGCCTGCGTCGAGGACTTAGCGATGATAGAAGATCTCGCCGTCATACACTTTCAGGATCTTGCCTTCGGTGTCGGTGATCAGAACGTAGTTGCCGCCCATATAGGTCCAGTGACTGCCGGCATCCGGCGCGGGCAGGTTACGCAATTGCCACTGTTTGATGTTGTACTCTGGAGTGAGGTACATCGCCGGCACGGTATCGCCAATATGAAATTGGGTAAAATCAGCGGTGAATTCTTTCATCGCATACTGTTCAATCCCGGAGGCCGGCGCCGCCCAGCTTGCGCTGGCGCTGGCAAGAAGTACGCCCAGAAGCATCATTTTTGTTTTACGCATATTTTCCTCAATATTACCTGGACTCAAAATAGCAGCCTCGTATCATTCCTGAAGCGCTGCTGAAATGGCAAGCACTGGTTTTTTAAAAAGTGTAAGCAAAACACGGCTGAAGTCTTGTCCCGCTTGCGTTGTTAGGCGGTAAATCGCTATTTTGGGAGCATTCTGAAGCAGGGGAGACTTGGCATGTTCAGGCTGGAAGATCTGACCTTATTTGTCCGCGCGGCGGCGTTAGGCAGTTTTAGCGAGGCGGCGCGGGAGGCGGGGCAGCAGCCAGCGCAGGTCAGCGCGGCGATCAAACGCCTGGAAACGACGCTCAACATTCGCCTTTTTGCTCGTTCGACCCGTAGCCTGCGCCTGACCCCGGAGGGCGAAACCTGGCTGCCCTACGCCACCCAGATGCTTGATACCCTACAGGCCGGGTTACAGAAAATTCAGGCGCCGGGGGATGAAGTCCGCGGCACGCTGCAAATCGCCGTGCCATCCGATCTTGGACGTAACCTGCTGCTCAAGGTGTTTTGCGCTTTTCGCGAACGTCACCCGGCGTTGCGCCTGCGGCTGCACTTTTCCGATCATCTGACCGACGTGTTTAAAGATCCGGTGGATGTCGCTTTTCGCTACGGCTACCACGAAGACGCTTCGTTTATCTCGCTGCCCGTCGCGCCGGAAAACCGTCGGGTGTTGGTGGCTTCACCGCAGTGGGTTGCCCGCCACGGTCAAATCAGTAGTCTGGAGGAGTTATCCCGGCACAGCGCGCTGTTGTACGTATTACGCGGCCGCCCTTTTGACCGCTGGCCGCTGATTTCAGGTAATGAAGTGCATACCGTGGAGATGAACGGCGCGATTATGAGCGATGATGCGGAGGTGATCCGTCGGCTGGCGGTAGCCGGGGAGGGGATCGCTTATAAATCGTTTCTTGATGTCAGCGACGACCTGCGGGAAGGGCGTCTGGTGCGGTTGCTGCCGGACTTTCAGGGCGATTTAACGCCGCTGAACATGATTTGTCCGCACCGCAAACAGCTCTCTGCCGCGGTGCGTTTGTTATATCAAGAGGTGAAATCACATTGTGAAGCGCTTAGTGCTTAACTAAGGTCGCGAAGTAATAGATTAGCGGGATCGCCAGCACCCACAGGCCAATCGGAATTTCACGCCACTTGCCGGCGATCGCTTTGATGACAATGTAAAACAGCAGTCCGCCGGCAATACCGGTGCCGAAGCTGTTGGCGATTAGCGTAATCATCACCATCATTAACACCGGCAGTCCGTCGGTAAAGTTCCCCAGATCGACTTTGCGCAGGCCGCTAAACATGTTCAGGCCTATCAAAATTAACGCCGGCGCGGTGGCCTCTTTAGGGATCATGAGCGCCACCGGCGTAAACAGCAACATCAGCAGGAACATCACCGCCGCCGCCAGCGCGGTGAGGCCGGTCTTGCCGCCGGCTTCCGCTGCCGCGGATGATTCAATCAGCGCCGTAGCCGCCGGAATACCGACCCACGGGCCCAGCGCGGCGGCAATCGAATCGACCATAAACGGGCGATTAATCTGCGGCATGTTGCCTTCTTCATCCAGTAAGCCCGCCTCGCCGCCGACCGCCAGGGTCGTACCCATGGTCGAGAAAAACTCGGACGCGAAAAAGACGAACAGGAACGGCAGGAAGGCGATATTTAATGCCCCCAACAGATCGATTTGCCCGAACACCGGAGCCAGCGAGTGAGGAACATCAATAAAGCTGTCCGGTAGCTTTGTCACGCCGAATGGAATACCCACCAGGGTGGCGAAAAGAATAGCCCACAATATCGCGCCTGGCACTTTACGCGCCTGTAGCGCTATTGCCAGAAACAGGCCGCACAGCGCCACCAGCGCGCCGGGGGCAAGAAAATCACCGAGCATCAGGGCGTTGGTTTTGGCATTCGCCAGCACCAGCCCGGCATTGCGAAAGCCGAGAACCGCGACGAATAACCCGATCGAGGCCGTCAGCCCCAGCTTAATTGATTGCGGTACCGAGCGGGTGACCACTTCGCGCAGGCCGAATTGGGTCAACAGGAAGAAGAGGATCCCCGACCAGCAGGCAATCCCGAGGCCAATCTGCCAGCCGATACCTTCGCTGCCCGCCAGCGTCACCCCCACCAGTACCGAGCCGCCAATGCCCGGACCGACGATAAACGGCAGGTTGGCATAAAACGCCATTAATAACGAACCAGCGACAAAGACCAGGATGGTGCCGGTGGTGGCGGCGCCTTTATCCATTCCGCCAATCGCCAGCAGCCCTGGAATGACCACCAGTAAATAGGCGGCGGCGAGAAAGCCGGTGATCCCGGCCAGGCATTCGGTGCGTAGCGAACCGCCCCGTGAGTGCAGCGCAAAGCGGCGCTCCAGCCAGTGGCTACGGGCAGAAGTATGAAGTGTGTTATCGGCCATGCTCAGGCTCCCTGAGGATTATTGTTGTGATGAGTTGGCGCCGGAGTCTCCCGGCAGGCTATCAACGGGTCAACTATCTGGCGACTGCCGCCGTCGGTGAGACCCAAATCGGTTAGATGCGGCCCGGCATTACAGGCGAGGCAGGTGCCTTCAATCGCTTTAAATACCCGGTATGGCGGCTCCCAGTCGGCGACTTTACTGCTTAAATCTCGCAGCTCGCGGAACTGCCGCGCCAGCTCGGCGGCGGGAAGATCGGAGAGCATGCCGGCAATCGGCATCGCCACATGGGCCAGGAGCTCGCCCTGTTGCGCCAGCGCCATTCCGCCGCCGGAAGCGATCAACTGATTTGCCGCCAGCGCCATATCATTCGCATCACGCCCGAGCACCACCAGGTTATGTGAGTCATGCGAGTAGCTGGTGGCAATGGCGCCACGCAGCTCGCCCCAGCCTTCGAGCAGGGCGATTTGCGGCGTTGCCTGATGGCGGCCATGGCGGTGTTTCACCCAAATCAGGCTAAAGCCCGCGGGCAGTTGTACTTCGCCGTCGCGGATCTGTACTTCTACTTCACCCCATTTCGTGAAGCGCGCGCCGCTGATGTGGCGCAGGCGGGCGACGCCATGGCGAATGCTCTTAATTCGCAGAACAAAATCTTCTGCATCGAGGGGGGCTAACTGCAAGGTATCACGCGGCGGCGTCACGCCGGGCGCGGCGGCAAGGGGGGTTAGCAGGTGACCGTTACGAGCGATAAGTTTGCCGCCGACATAGACCTCCTGAGCCTCGAGTTTCTCCAGCGAATCAAACACCACCAGATCCGCGCGCCGTCCTGCGGCAATCAGCCCAAGATCGTTACGCTGCAGGCGAATAGCCGCATTGAGGGTGGCGAAACGCAGCACATCGACCGTTGGCAAACCGTGTGCAATCAGCAGGTTGAGCAGGGCGATAACGCCGCCTTTCTCCAGCAGCATATCCGGCGGTACGTCATCGGTGCAGACGGTGATTTGCGAGGAGAGATGCGGCAGCGTTTTTAACGCCGCAACGATGTCGGGCAGCAGGTAGGGGTGCGAGCCGCGAATTTCGATAGTCAGCCCGGCGCGCAGTTTTTCCAGCGCATCGGCCGCTGAAGTCAGTTCGTGATCGGAGGTGACGCCGGCGGCGAGATACGCCTGTAAATCGGCGCCGCTGAGCCCACGGGCATGGCCCTCAATCAGTTTGCCGCTGTTAAGCCCGGCCTGGACAATCTCCTGCATCCGTTCGCTGCCGTTCAGCACGCCATGCATGTCCATCACTTCCGCCACGCCGCGTACTTCCGGCCAGCCGAGCATGGTTTCCATTTCAGCGCCGGTGAAATCAGCGCCGGACATTTCGAGACCTGGCGTAGAGGGGACGCTGGATGGCGCGGCCACCATCACCTGTAGCGGCAGGTGGCGGCTGGCATCAACCGCGTAGCGCACGCCATCGACGCCGAGCACGTTGGCCAGTTCATGTGGGTCCCAGAACACCGCGGTGGTACCCTGCGTCAGGACGATTTCGGCGTAGCGCTCGGGCGGTAGATGCGAACTTTCAAGGTGTACGTGGGTGTCCATCAAGCCAGGCGACAGATAGCCGCCCTGCAGCGAGCGCACTTCATGGGCGTCGGTGCGGCTGCCGCGCGGATGCACGCTGGCAATCATTTCCCCAACGATGCCGACGTCAGCGTCGCGGATTTCGCCAGTGGCCATATCGACGATCTGCGCATCGACGAGCAACAGATCAAACGGGGATTCGCCGCGTGCGGCCTGCACGGCGCGACGACGGACTTCAGCATTGCTGGACATAACAACTCCACCACAAGGATAATGCGGATACTCTATGGGCACAGCAAACGTTTGCCCAGATGAATAAATTTATCGCCCGATAAGCTCGGGTTATTCTGTATGACCATTGGTAGCGAACCTGACAATGAACGAACCCTGGCAACGTCTGCCCGCGCTCTCACTGAAACAACTGCAGTATTTTGTGACCCTGGCTCAGTTGCGCCATTTTACCGATACCGCCAATCGGCTGGCGATTAGCCAACCGGCGCTCAGCAGTGCGCTACGGCAGATTGAAAGTGTGATCGGCGGCAAGCTGGTCAATCGTACCGCCTCGGCGGTGACTCTGACGGAACTGGGGGCGGCGATTTTACCCCATGCCCAGCGGATACTGAGCGTGGCCCAGGCTTCTTTTTTTGATATGCAGCAGATCGTGGAAGCGGGCGGCGATGGTACGGTGCGTATCGGGCTGGTGCCATCGGTGAGCTCGCTGCTGTTTCCGCTGCTGCCGCAAACCCTGGCGCAGGCCTTTCCGCGTCTGCGCATCGAATTTCATGACCAGACCAACGATGCGTTAATGCGGGCGCTGCAAAGCGGTGAGATTGATTTTGGTATCGGCGCGATCGACAGTTCGCTACCAGCTGAGCTACTGGTTTATCCGCTACGCGAGGATCCGTTCGTGGTGGTACTGCACCGCGACGATCCGCTCGCTGCGCAGCCAAATTTACCGTGGAAGCAGTTGGTAGGCCGTGATATTGCCGTTTTCTCAAAGGGGAATATTCAGCGGCTGGTGGCGGCGCTGGTGGAAAGCCAGCGTTTGACCTTAACGACGCGTTACCAGGTAGACTATATCGAAACCCTTTATGGGCTGGTACGTTCGCGGCTGGCGGTGGCCATTCTCCCGGCGCTGTATACGACCTATTTGCACGATCCGGCGTTAAAGGTGGCGCAACTGCAGCAGCCGGCGCTCACGCGGACGGTGGCCCTGATGCGTGGGCCGCAGGCGCTTGCACCGTTAATCGAAGAGTGTTTTTCTCTGTTACAGTCCGCATTGCGCTAGGGCAGGTGTTTTATCAGTACGTCCACCGTCAAATGGTTGATGTACTCCAGCGAGTGCGAGGACAGCACCCCCAGCAGCCGGTTATGGTGTCCGGCGATAATTAAATCGATATGGCGTTGTTGTACGCACTCTTCGACATCAGCAAAACGGCGGGTCGTCACCAGCGATAGCGTCTGTACCGGCAGGGCGACGGTCGTCGCCAGCTCGTTGAGCAGGGCTTTGGCCTGAATGACCTCTTGCGATACTTCATCATTCTGCAGGCTGTCGGACACGTAATTAAGCGCCCGGTAGTCGGTGCTGATGTGGGCGATGGTAATCCGCATCCCGTTTTCCTGCGCCATCCTGGCGGCGTGTTGTAGCAACGGAACACCATCAAGGCTGCTATTAATCAGTACCAGCGCATGGTGATAAACGGTCATATATACCTCCGCGCAATAAAACAGTCCTGAACTCATTTTGGGCCTGCGGCGAGGGGAACGCAAATCAGAACATGCGAGGCGAATGGATAAAAAAATCCCCCGCGGCCAGAAAGGGCGCGAGGGAGATTCAGCGATTATCGCTTACGGGGTGACAATGTTGAACCAGAATTCAAATTTGTCCATGTAGCTCAGCATTTCATCGAGCTTAGCGCCATTGCCGCTAATCTTGACGTCGCCCTTATCTTCAGCCTGCTTCAGCGTTTCCTGTTTCAAAATGATCTTGTTCAGGGTATCGCGGTTCAGAGTAATACTGGCGTCAGCGTTGTCTGCTACCGCATTAGCGGTGTGGTTAAGCACGCCATTTTCCAGCTCCAGCTTGTACTTACCGCCATCTTTACCAAGATCGATGTTGAAGACCGCTTTTGCCGCGCCGGCTTTCTGGCCGTTGATATGTACGCCCAGGTAGTCGAAGAACATCTCCGGAGTCATTGCACGAACGGTATCCGGGCTGGCGGTGTTAGGCGTCGGGAGCTTCTGTACGCCGTTACGCAGTTCCTGCGCGCCGGTCAGGTAGAAGTTGCGCCAGGTACCGGCTTCCGCCTGGTAGCCTAACTGCTCCAGGGCATCCGCTTCGAGGTTACGCGCATCGGCATTCTGCGGGTCGGCGAAGACGATTTTACTGGTCACCTGCGCCACCCAGCGGTAGTTCCCCTGCTGATAGTCGGCTTTGGCTTTCTGCATGATGGCATCGGCGCCGCCCATGTATTCAACGAACTTCTTCGCAGCCTGTTGCGGCGGCAGCTCGTCGAGGGTCGCCGGGTTGCCATCGAACCAGCCGAGGTAGTAAACGTACGTCGCTTTCACATCGTGGCTGACGGAGCCGTAATAACCGCGGCTCGACCACTGTTTTTCCAGCGATTCCGGTAGCTTGAAGTTAGCGGCGATTTCATCGCGGGTCAGGCCTTCGTTGGCCATACGCAGGGTCTGGTCGTTGATGTAGCGATACATGTCGCGCTGACCTTTCATCAGCTTGATAATGTTGTCATTACCCCAGGTTGGCCAGTGGTGCTGAGCGATAATGACTTCAGCATCGTTGCCCCAGCGGTCGATAGCGGCGTTAATATATTTTGACCAGGCCAGCGGATCGCGGATCTTCGCGCCGCGTAGCGAGTAAGTGTTGTGCAGGGTATGGGTAACATCCTCTGCCGCTTCAATCATTTTCTTCTCTTTGACATACCACAGCATTTCCGACGGTGCTTCGGAACCTGGTGCCATCATGAAGTCGTAGGTCAGGCCATCAATCACTTCCTGCTGGCCGGTTTTAGTGATGTAGTTGGTCGGCTGGAGCAGCGTCACGGTACCCGCAGAGGTGGTGGTGCCAAGACCAGCGCCGACCTGGCCTTTGGCGTCAGGCTTCAGCAGGTTGCCGTACATATAGCTGGCGCGACGACTCATCGCGGTACCGGCCATAATGTTCTCGGAAACCGCTTCTTCCATGAATCCGGCCGGGGCGTAGATTTTTACTTTGCCAGCCTTCACGTCGGCTTCATCAACCACGCCGCGGATGCCGCCGTAGTGGTCAACATGGCTGTGGGTGAACAGGACGGCGACAACCGGCTTTTTACCGCGGTTGGCGTAGTAGAGATCCATCGCTTCTTTCGCCGGCTCGGCGCTCAGCAGCGGGTCGATAACGGTGATCCCTTTCTCGCCTTCGATGATGGTCATGTTGGAGAGATCGAGATTACGGATCTGATAAACACCGTCGGTGACTTTAAACAGGCCGCCGATATTAATCAGCTGTGACTGGCGCCACAGGCTCGGGTTAACGGTATCCGGGGCTTTTTCACCTTCTTTGACGAAGTCATATTTTGCCGGGTTCCAGATAACGTTGCCTTGCTCGCCTTTAATCATGGTCTGCGGCAGCGCGGCGATAAAACCTTTATGCGCGTTATCGAAATCAGTTTTATCGGCAAACGGCAGTTTGTTGTACAGCGCGTTATTTGCCTGCTGAGTTGCCGGGGTGGCGTCCTGCTGCTGGGCGGCAGCGAAGGCGGAAAGCGACAGCGAAGTTAAAACACCGGCCAGAGCCAGATGTTTAGCGATCTGATTTAATTTCATTGCATGGCCTCTTAGATTATTTGTTCCGCTATCAATGTTTAATATCAGCGGATAATTCAAATGCGGACTAATTACTGGCCATTTTAAAGCGAATACTTTGCGTTGATAGTCCCATATGGGACTGGTCATTATCAAAGAAATAATCACCCTCGAATCTGCTATCACTTCGCTGCTATACTCGATACCACAGCAGACTGCGCAGCAAGGGGCATAGCGTGAATTTTCAGGATATCCATAGCTATTATCAGCAACTCAACATTGATGCCTTTTTTCCGCAAATAATTGCGCAAGGGGAAGCCCTGACGGTTGCGGCTAATAAAAAATTAGCAATTCAGCCAGGATATATTTATTTTTGCACTGAAGGTTCGCTGTCAATATTAATGCCGGATAGTGGCCTTCATATTGGTAATTCCATTGAGTATATGCCGATAGGGCTTATGGAAAGGTACTGCCCGCTGGCGAAGTTTGAATATATCGGTAGCGCAGCGGTGAAGCTGGTTAAAGTCACTTATGATGTCTTTGACCAAATCTTTTTACACGGCGGCCCTGAACGCGTGCAGGAGCTGGCGACCATTCTGACCTATATGTCGATCTTTACTATCGATCTTCATAACGAACGCCGACAGATGACCAGCTATCAGACCATCAGGCCGATGCTGTTTCGTTATCTTTATCGCCAGAGTACCCATCAGGGGGAAAACGAAGGCCTGGCGCTGTTTATTATTAAGCGTACTAATCTGTCGCGCACGCATGTTTTTCGGGTGCTGGCGGATCTGAAAGCCGGGGGCTATATCACGATGAAGCGCGGCAAACTGGTTTCTATCGACCGACCATTGCCGGAAGCCTACTAGCAGAGAGGGAAAACTCCCGCGACCGGGCGCCGCGGGAGCAGGACATTATGGCGTAACGATGTCGAACCAGAATTCGAACTTGTCCATATAGCCCAGCATTTCATTGAGCTTATCGGCGTTACCGGTGATTTTCGCATCGCCGTTATCAACGGCCTGCTTCAGCGTCTCCTCTTTGAGGATGATCTTATTCAGGGTGGCGCGGTTGAGGGCGATAGTGGTATCGGCATCTTTCGCTTCCGCATTAGCGGTATGGTTCAGTACGCCGTTTTCCAGCTCCAGCTTATACTTGCCGCCGTCGCTGCCGAGATCGATATTAAAGACCGATTTCGCGTTACCCGCTTTCTCGCCGTTGATGTGCACCGCCAGATAGTCGAAGAACATTTCTGGTGTCATTGCGCGCACGGTATCCGGGCTGGCGGTGTTCGGGGTAGGACCTTTCACCACGCCGTTACGCAGTTCCTGCGCGCCGGTGAGGTAGAAATTACGCCACGGGCCGGATTCCGCCTGGTAGCCTAACTGTTCAAGGGCATCGGCTTCCAGATTACGCGCATCCTGGTTTTTCGGATCGGCGAAGACGATTTTGCTGACCACCTGGGCTACCCAGCGGTAGTTACCCTGGTCATAATCCTCTTTCGCTTTCTTCATGATGGCATCGGCGCCGCCCATGTAATCGACGAATTTCTTCGCCGCTTCTTCCGGCGGCAGTTCGTCGAGGGTGGCCGGGTTGCCGTCGAACCAGCCGAGATACAGCACGTAGGTGGCTTTCACGTCGTGGCTAACAGAGCCGTAGTAACCGCGGTTAGCCCAGGTGTTGGCAAGGCTATCCGGCAGTTTGAATTTGGCGGCAATTTCATCGCGAGTCAGCCCTTCGTTAGCCATACGCAGGGTCTGGTCGTTAATGTAACGGTACAGGTCACGCTGGCTCTTAAGCAGGTTGACCACGTTTTCGTTGCCCCAGGTCGGCCAGTGGTGCTGAGCCATAATAATCTCAGCCTTGTCGCCCCAGCGTACAATCGCTTCGTTGATGTACTTCGACCACGGCAGCGGTTCGCGGATTTTCGCGCCGCGCAGCGAATAGGTGTTGTGCAGGGTGTGTGTTACGTCTTCCGCGGATTCAATCAGTTTTTTCTCTTCGATGAACCACAGCATTTCCGATGGCGCTTCTGAACCTGGCGCCAGCATAAAGTCATAGGTCAGACCGTCAATAACTTCTTTCTGACCGTCTTTTTCAATGATATTAGTTGGGGCAATCAGGGTAACGGTACCCGCCGAGGTGGTGGTGCCCAGACCGGCGCCGACCTGTCCGGTGGCCGATGGTTTCAGCAGGTTGCCGTACATGTAGCTGGCGCGGCGGCTCATGACGTTACCGGCCATGATGTTTTCAGCCACCGCCGCTTCCATAAAGCCGGACGGCGCGTAAATTTTCACTTTGCCGGATTTCACATCCGCTTCATCTACTACGCCGCGCACCCCGCCGTAGTGGTCAACGTGGCTGTGGGTATAGATAACGGCGACGACCGGTTTCTTACCGCGGTTTTTGTAATACAGATCCATGCCCACTTTGGCGGTTTCTGCCGACACCAGCGGATCCACGACGGTAATGCCTTCTTTACCTTCGATGATGGTCATGTTGGAAAGATCCAGATTGCGGATCTGGTAGACGCCGTCGGTCACCTCAAACAGGCCGCTGATGTTAATCAGCTGCGACTGCCGCCACAGGCTCGGGTTGACGGTATCCGGGGCTTTTTCACCTTCTTTGATGAAAGAGTACTGTTGCGGATCCCATACTACGTTACCTTGTTCTCCTTTAATGATCTCGGTGGGCAGGGCGGCAATAAACCCTTTATGGGCGTTGGTGAAATCGGTGTTATCAGAGAAGGGGAGTTGGTTATAGAGAGCGTCGTTGGCTTGTTTGGTGGCAGCGGTCGCTTCTTTTGCGGCGACTTCCGCCCATGCTGACAAGCTGATCGATGACAGCAAGCCGGCAATGGCTAATCCTTTCACTATGGGGGTCAATTTCATTGGAATCCTCTTACCTTAATGGCGATTCACTCGTTAATTCCGATCTGACGTGGTGTTACAACTTGTAACGCTTTCTTGAACTATAACCAATTGTTTACATTGAGCAAGTTTGTGATTACAAAAAAATACATTAATTAAAAAACTACTCTATCGTAGGTAAAATGAGATTTATCCAATGGGATTAATGTCGCTTATTTAGCTCGGCGTTTGACGTGTCGGCTACTGCGGAGAAGGGGAAAAAAGCGGCCCTTAGGCCGCTTTTAAATTAACAAGGAAGCGGCGCTATTTGGCGTAGCCTAAAAATTTACCGTCCTGCATGACGGCAATTTTTCCTGATTGGTAGACAATAAAAACGTATAAACCCTGAGAATAGGTTTTCGCGTCAGCATTGCTTTCGTCTAAGGCCGCGGGTTTGCCATCAACTGTCAGCCCGGTTGAGTTTGTGACCAGCTTCATCCCATTGAAGATCTTCACTTTTTTGCTGGATTGCGCTTTCTGCACGGGATATAAAGCCTGCGCATTTTCCAGCGCCTGTTTCTCCGCTGCGGCGTTCACCGTAGCCTGTTTGTTTTGTTCCGCAATATAACAGGCATCTTTACTGATCCCCTGTGCTTCGCACTCGGCCATACGCTGCGCTGGTGAACTGCAACCAATCGCGATGGCTGCGCTGAGTGCCAGCAGCAGCATAGAAACGTGTTTCACTTTCATCATTAACGACCTTAGTGTCGAAATTATTTTTAACATGTTATGCAAACTAACGGCAGCGGCGACTACTGCGGTTACTGTGTTTGCTTAGTTCGTAACGCGTAGTAACTATGTCGTATGGTTATTAAGTGAATTGTGATCTAAATCAACCGCCGCACGGATAGCTAAAATTTTGTGTAATCGCTTACATGGCGCAGGAAAAAGTGGCGTCTCTGTGGCAAACGTACAAGGATGATACAACGACGCGTAATGACGGTATGCAAATTAGCCATTATGATGGCGCTTTCTACAAGGATCATAAGGGATTATGAAGTGGATACTGTTGAACAAATTAGTGGGTACTTCTATAAAGGATACTGGAATCTGAAACCAGAGGAGTTATTCCTGTTGATTCTCATCGATGCGATGAGTCAGCATCTTGAAATTGAGGCAACAGCCGCAACTGCTATCTTAACCGGACAACCCTGGATACCGACGCGAACAAAACCAGGTACAGCAATTAAAGGAACGAGTATTGCTTCCATAATGTCTCGTAAGCTACTCAGTAATGTACGTTTGCCGGTTGGTATCTCGTTAATCACTCCTATGGGTAAAAGTCTGAAAGACTTTCATTGGTCGAAAACTAACAAGCTAGGCGCGGTTATAGGCCGCTACATACCATGGATAGGGTGGGCAATGGCATTTTATTATGCTAGAGCAATACTAATTGATACTGGTGAAACTTTTAATAAGATGGTTAAACCAGAACATAAAGTTGCATGGACATATTTCTAATGAGCATTGAACAAGAAATTATTGATTATATATATACTCATCATAGCCATAAGAAATACTGTTTTTTTGGCGAACGTCCAGAAGTCACGTTAGATACTGAATTAACAAAGGGGGGGCTGAATATCATCTGGGAAGATGCAGAAGATACTTTAGATTACTATTTCAAACAATGGAATGTAAAAATGAATGGCTTCGAAATTATCTATTACTTTGAACCTGAGTTTTTAGGTTCCATGCCTCCAGAGAAGCCGCTTAAACCGCTAACAGTACAAATGTTGGTTGAGTCCGCAAAAGCAGGTGAATGGCTGTACGATTAAGGGACATATCGCCGGGAGACATACCGCTTTTACCGTTTACAAGACTTATCGCTGGCATTACTATCTTGGTAAGAGATTAACGGAACGTTAGTCGCCATTTTGTACCAAATGACTCGGGGTGCCCTTCTTTGTGAAGGCTGAGAAATACCCGTACCACCTGATCTGGATAATGCCAGCGTAGGGAAGTCAGAGACCGCATGGTCTGCGCTGCTTCCTCATCTGGCGGGAGCAAACCATGCATCAACCGCTAAATCCGGCGCATATCGCGCACCTGCAGCAGCTTTTCCGCACCTCTTCGCCGCTTGTTCACTGTATGACCAACGATGTGGTCCAGACTTTCACCGCTAACGTGCTGCTGGCTATTGGCGCCTCGCCGGCGATGGTGATTGATCCTACGGAAGCCGCGCAGTTTGCCGCCATTGCCGATGCGCTATTGATTAATGTCGGGACCTTAACCACTGAGCGCGCCAACGCGATGCGCGCGGCGGCGCAGAGCGCCCGCCAGGCGGGAAAACCCTGGACGCTGGATCCGGTTGCCGTCGGCGCGCTGACGCTGCGTACCGATTTTTGTCGCGAATTACTGGAACTGCGGCCTGCGGCGATTCGCGGTAACGCCTCGGAAATCATGGCGCTGGCGGGGAGCAGCGGCGGCGGGCGCGGCGTGGACACGACCGATAGCGTAGCTGCGGCGTTACCCGCAGCCCAGGTGCTGGCGCGCAAGCTCAATACAGTGGTCGCGGTGACGGGCGAGGTGGATTACATCAGCGATGGTGAGCGCACGCTTGCCGTGAGCGGCGGTGATGTCCTGATGACGCGGGTGGTCGGGACCGGCTGCGCGTTATCCGCGGTGGTGGCGGCAAGCGCCGCGATGCCCGGCGATCGGCTGCAAAACGTGGCAGCCGCCTGCGGCCTGATGAAAATGGCGGGAGGTGAAGCGGCGCGACACGGCGGCCCCGGCAGTTTTATCCCGGCATTCCTCGACGCGTTATACGCGGAGGTGCCGGCATGAAGCGGATTAACGCCTTAACCATCGCCGGCACCGATCCCAGCGGCGGCGCCGGGATCCAGGCCGACCTCAAAACCTTCTCCGCACTCGGCGCTTACGGCTGCTCGGTGATCACCGCGCTGGTGGCGCAGAATACCCGCGGCGTGCAGTCGGTATACCGCATTGAGCCGGACTTCGTGGCGGCGCAGCTGGATTCGGTGTTTAGCGACGTGCGAATCGATACTACGAAAATCGGCATGCTGGCGGAAACCGATATCGTTGAAGCGGTGGCGGAACGTCTTGCTCGCTATCAAATTGCCAACGTGGTGTTGGATACCGTGATGCTGGCGAAAAGCGGCGATCCGCTGTTATCCCCTTCCGCCATTGCGACGCTGCGCCAGCGCCTGCTGCCGCACGTTTCACTGATCACCCCGAATTTGCCGGAGGCCGCGGCGCTGCTCGATGCGCCGCATGCGCAAAGCGAGCGCGAGATGCTGGAACAGGGCAGGGCGTTGTTGGCGCTAGGCTGCGGGGCGGTATTAATGAAGGGCGGACATCTGGACGACGCCGAAAGCCCGGACTGGCTGTTTACCCGCGAAGGCGAACAGCGCTTTACCGCGCCGCGCGTGCAGACCAAAAATACCCACGGTACCGGCTGTACGTTATCTGCCGCGCTGGCGGCGCTGCGTCCGCGCTATGCCGATTGGGGACAAACGGTCGCCGAAGCGAAGGGCTGGCTGTCGGCGGCGCTGGCGCAGGCCGATTCGCTGGAAGTGGGGCACGGTATCGGCCCGGTACATCATTTCCACGCCTGGTGGTAAATGGCAGTGAAACGAGACAGCAGAATCTACTGAAAAAACGCGCTCCCGGCTGGAAAATATGCTAACTCGGTACCAGGCTTAACCTGCCCAAAATTTTTGGGTTGGGATAAAACATGCTGGCTGCGGCCAGCACTTACGGGAGATAGCTATGACTGATATTACGCAGTTGCTTGGCAAAGATGCCGACAGCCTTTTACAGCACCGTTGTATGACTATTCCAGCCGATCAACTCTATTTACCGGGAGCGGATTACGTCGACCGGGTGATGGTGGATAACAACCGCCCGCCTGCGGTGCTGCGTAATATGCAGACCCTCTACAACACCGGGCGTCTGGCGGGAACGGGGTACCTCTCCATTCTGCCGGTCGACCAGGGCGTAGAGCACTCGGCGGGCGCGTCGTTCGCCGCCAACCCGCTCTACTTCGATCCGAAGAATATCGTGGAACTCGCCATCGAAGCCGGCTGTAACTGCGTGGCTTCTACCTATGGCGTACTGGCCTCGGTATCGCGCCGCTACGCGCACCGCATTCCATTCCTTGTTAAGCTCAACCATAACGAAACGCTGAGCTACCCGACCGAGTATGACCAGACTCTGTACGCCAGCGTCGAGCAGGCGTTCAACATGGGGGCGGTCGCCGTTGGCGCGACGATCTATTTCGGCTCCGAACAGTCGCGTCGGCAGATTGAAGAGATCTCCGCCGCCTTCGAGCGCGCGCACGAGCTCGGCCTGGTCACTGTGCTGTGGGCCTATCTGCGCAACCCGGCATTCAAAAAAGATGGCGTCGATTACCACGTTTCCGCTGACCTGACCGGCCAGGCCAACCATCTGGCCGCCACCATTGGCGCTGATATCGTGAAGCAGAAAATGGCCGAGAATAACGGCGGCTATAAGGCGGTGAACTTCGGTTATACCGACGATCGCGTCTACAGCAAGCTGACCAGCGATAACCCGATCGATCTGGTGCGCTATCAGCTGGCGAACTGCTACATGGGCCGCGCCGGGTTGATTAACTCCGGCGGTGCGGCGGGCGGCGAAACCGATCTTGCCGATGCGGTGCGCACGGCGGTGATCAATAAACGCGCCGGCGGCATGGGGCTGATCCTCGGTCGTAAAGCCTTTAAGAAATCGATGAGCGAAGGCGTGAAGCTGATCAATGCGGTGCAGGATGTCTATCTGGACGGCAAAGTCACCATCGCATAAGGCAAAAATCCGGGCGCGAGGCCCGGATTGGCTATTTTACTTACCCCGGTCTCCGGGGTTTTTTATGATTTTGCTGTGCTGACGTTCAGCGGTTCAGCCGCTTCGCTGGTAGCAAAACCAGGCTGCTCAACGCGAATAAACGGGCACAGACAAAACGCCAGCAGATAGAGCGCGGTATAGGCCACCACCACGCCGATGGTGCTGAAGTGCGGCAGCAGCACCACCGCAATCGCCGGCGCGAGGAAGTTCGACAGCCCGGCCGACAGGTTGTAGACCGAAATCGCCGCCCCTTTATGCTCCGGCTCCAGCGCCGGAAATACCGCCGCCATCGGCACGAACGCCGCGACAAAAATCCCCAGCGCGATGGCCGGCACCAGCGCCATGGCGAAGTTATGGCCGAAGTGCTGCGGCAGGTAGTAAAACGCCAGGCTCGACAGCGCCATGCCGATGCAGCCGAACCAGCGCACCACTTTCATCCAGCCCAGTTTCT